>Ga0207990_1000097_pt1 | contig 50284 bp, 48 predicted proteins | sample ETNtaG_8_FD_185780 | JGI IMG/M metagenome (GOLD analysis project Ga0207990, IMG submission 185780) | Marine microbial and viral communities from oxygen minimum zone, Eastern Pacific Ocean - ETNP201406SV75 (SPAdes) (version 2) | ecosystem: Environmental > Aquatic > Marine > Oceanic ...
ACCATCAATAAGGCGACTGTAGCTAAGGTCGTGAGTCCTAGCTGCTGCGTTGATACGAACGATCCACAGCATCCGGAACTGTCTTTTACGTTGACGTCGATCTCGGTAGGCGTACTGATCGGCCTTCATTACCGCCTGGTTAGCTACCCGAAATACGTTTTTTCGGGCACCACGGTAGCCTTTCGCACGGGAGAGAACCTTGGAGTGTCGGGCGCGGGCCGTAACACCTCTTTTTACTCTGGGCATGATGCTTTCTCTAGGTAATTTTGGCTTGAATCGTTAACTGTAGGGCAACAAACGGCGGACTGCAGCCTGGTCAGCCGAATCGACCAGCAGGCTTTCCCGCAACTGGCGTTTACGCTTAGTCGACTTCTTGGTCAGGATGTGGTTCCGATAGGCCTGTGAGCGCTTGAACTTGCCGCCCGCGGTCTTGGTAAATCGCTTGGCAGCTCCACGATTAGTTTTCAATTTTGGCATTGTCGGTATTTCCGTAATCAGTTCTTTGCCGGCGCCAGCACCATAACCATCTGCCGACCTTCCATCTTTGGCATCTGTTCTACCACTCCGATATCCTGCAAGGCGTCCTCGACCCGCTTCAGCATTTCCATCCCAAGTTCCTGGTGAGCCATTTCTCGACCGCGAAAACGCAGTGTGACCTTAACTTTGTTGCCAGCTTCCAGAAATCGGGTTAGGTTGCGAACCTTAATATCGTAATCGCCGATATCGGTTCCGGGGCGAAACTTAATTTCCTTGACAGTGATCTGCTTTTGCTTCTTTTTGGATTCCTGTTTCTTTTTAGATTTCGAGTACAGGAACTTCCCATAGTCCATCAGTCGGCAGACTGGCGGTTCCGCGTTTGGCGCTATTTCCACCAAATCCATTCCGCGCTCGACAGCGATGCCTCTGGCCTCGATTGCAGTAACGATCCCCAATTGTTCACCAGAGTCTCCAACTAGGCGAATCTGGGCGTCGACGATATCCTCGTTCAACCGCTGTTGTTTTGCTACTGCTATCGGTTTATCCTCCAGAAATATTAACGCCGTGCATCAGCTTCAAGGTGGAGGAGTCTTTCGGACAACTCGTCTACTGGGATTGCTCCCAGATCCTCACCTTCGCGCGTGCGCACGGCGATTTGTCCTTGCGCCATCTCCCGGTCACCCACAATAAGTAGATACGGAATCCGACGCAAAGTCGATTGGCGAATTTTATAGCCTATTTTCTCGTTTCTCAAGTCACTTTCGACTCTGATGGCCTGTTTTTTAAGAGATTTTTCTGTTTCCAACGCATAATCGCGTTGTCTATCAGTAATATTAAGAATAACTGCCTGCACCGGCGCCAGCCAAAAGGGTAGCCGGCCCTCAGTATCCTCAATCAGAATGCCTATAAAACGTTCCAGAGAGCCTAGGATGGCCCGATGGATCATGACCGGTGTCTTTTTGGCTCCATCCGCCGTGACGTACTCGGCATCGAGCCGACCCGGCATCGAGAAATCCACCTGAATCGTCCCGCACTGCCATCGCCTCCCAATCGAATCACGTAAAACGAACTCGTGTTTGGGGCCGTAAAAGGCGCCCTCTCCTGGTTGGACGGTGTACGCGATACCTTTTTCTTCAAGTGCCAATGCAAGCGCTTTCTCGGCGCGGTCCCACAACACGTCCTCGCCTACTCGTTGCTCCGGGCGTGTCGACAGAGCTACTTCGATCTCTTTAAAGCCAAAATCCCGATACATCCGATAGGTGAGTTCAATTAACGTCGAAACTTCTTCTTGTAACTGATCCTCAGTACAAAATACATGGGCGTCGTCCTGTGTGAAACGCCGTGCGCGAAGCAGGCCATGGAGCGTGCCAGAGGGTTCCTTGCGATGGACAATCCCAAACTCAGCGATCCGGATCGGCAGGTCGCGGTAGCTGCGTAGGCCCTGATTAAAAAGCTGGACGTGCCCGGGGCAGTTCATCGGCTTAATCGCGTAATCACGATCATCCACCTGGGTGGTGAACATATTGTCCCGAAACTTATCCCAGTGCCCGGACCGCTCCCACAGACTTCTATCGAGCATCTGCGGTGTGTGCACTTCCTGATAGCCGTACTCGCCAAGCAACTCTCGTACATAACGTTCGACCACTGTGTACAGCGTCCAACCGTCCCGGTGCCAAAAGACCATTCCTGGGGCTTCTTCTTGAAAATGAAATAAATCAAGCTCTTTACCAATCCGTCGGTGGTCACGTTTTTCGGCTTCTTCGATGCGGTGTAGATAATCCTGCAGAGATTTTTTATCCGCCCAGGCCGTCCCATATATACGCTGCAGCATCACATTGCTTGAGTCGCCTCGCCAGTAAGCGCCAGCGAGTTTGGTCAGTTTGAATGCTTTAAGGTGACTGGTATCAGCGACATGGGGTCCCCGACACAGATCTACAAAATCGGCCTGCTGATAGAGCGAAAGCTCTTCTTGCGCGGGGATCTCTTCGATAATTTTCGCCTTATATTCTTCGCCAAGATTACGAAAAAACGAAATCGCATCATCTCGCTCCATCGTTTTTCGTTCGATAATCGTCCCTTTTTTTGCGAGCTCTACCATCCGCTGTTCGATACTTTCAAGGTCGCTTTGGGAAAAGCCTGGCGCGTAGGCAAAGTCGTAATAAAAGCCGTCTTCAATTACCGGGCCTATAGTCACCTGGGCGTCGGGGAAAAGCTCTTTCACGGCTTGCGCAAGCAGGTGAGCGCAGGAGTGCCGGATAATCTCAAGGCCTTCGATGTCCTTTCCAGTAATAATGCGAACAATCGAGTCTTGGTCGATTTCAAAAGATGAATCGACCAGTTGACCGTCAACTTCTCCGCCAAGGGCCGCCTTTGCGAGGCCCGGGCCGATGTCTGCGGCAATTTGAGCCACTGTGGCTGGCGCCGAATATTCACGTACGCTGGCATCTGGTAATGTGATCTTCATTGTCGCGATATATTTTGTGTTCAGGTTGTAATTCGGGAAAGTAGAATCGTAATCCGGAAAAAAGGTTGCCGGCACGAGGCCGGCATTACCAGGCGAGATCGTCGTGGCTGAAATGGTAGGCGCGAGTGGGATCGAACCACCGACCACCTCCACGTCAAGGAGGTGCTCTACCACTGAGCTACGCGCCTGCTGGCCGGATTCTAGCGTATTTTTAAGGCTCCTGTTGTGGATTATGCCACCTCTATATCGAAGGCCCACGCAAGATGGCAAGAGGGCCGTTCGCCCCCGCCACTCAAATATTAGCGTCAATTTCTGGGAAGTTTGAAACTGTCGAAACGCCAAAAAAGATGAAATTTTTTTGCCTGGTCTTCCAAAAAGCGATCGTTGTCGTATAGAGGCTGTTCGATTATTCTGAACGGTTGTCGGCCCCAAGCTTTCGCCAAAAATGCTGCTTGGTTCCAGGCGCTCTGATACCCACGGGCAACCAAGCACTGGTGTGCGAAATTTATCAGCCAGGTCCAATACCCTTTTTCGCCGGATCCAGGGTTCACCCTATGGCATCACTCGCACTAGAATAGGCCGCCAACCGGCCCGGAGGATTTCTGATCTGATGCCCACCGGTGCACGTTAACAACAGGAGACTCCTATGAGCGAATGTCCCGTATGTGCCGCCGAAATAGCTTTGGCTGACGACACCGTCGTCGGTGAACTTCTTGAATGCCCCGACTGCGGCACCGAACTCGAAGTCACAGCACTGAATCCACCCGTTCTGGCTGAGGCGCCTGAGACAGAAGAGGATTGGGGCGAGTGAGAATCGGCTTCCTGCATTCACTGATCCGAAAAGAAGAAAAACTGCTGATCGATGAATTTAAGACCCGCGGGGTCGAATTGGTAATGATCGATGATCGCAAACTCACCTTCGATCTATTTTCAGGACCGGATGTAGATCTGGTCCTTGAGCGATGTATCAACCATTCCCGTGCCATGCACGGGCTTCGCCTGGTGGAGAGTACCGGTGTCCGCTGCATCAACACATCGGATGTCTCGCGAATCTGTGGCGACAAAATCCTGACCTCGCTGGCTCTAAAAGAAGCCAATGTTCCCCAGCCACCGGTGCGTATCGCTTTTACCGAGGCCTCTGCCCTTGAAGCCATTGAGCAGTTGGGTTACCCAGTGGTGCTCAAACCAGTGGTGGGATCCTGGGGACGGTTGCTTTCAAAAATCAACGATCGCGAAACCGCAGAGTCGATTCTCGAACATAAGGCCATCCTCGGCAGTTACCACCATTCAATTTTCTACATCCAACAATATGTGGAAAAAAAGGGGCGCGATATCCGAAGTTTCGTGATCGGAGAGGAGTGCGTGGCGGCGATCTATCGAACATCGCCTCACTGGATCACCAATACGGCCCGTGGGGCGGTTGCCACCGGATGTCCAGTCAGTGATGAGATTTCCTCGATTTCATTAGCTGCCGCTCGTGCAGTCGGTGGCGGCGTACTGGCCGTGGACCTTTTCGAAACAGACAGCGGCCTGCTGGTTAATGAAGTCAACTACACCATGGAGTTTCGCAACAGCATCGAGACCACTGGTGTGAATATTCCTGGCCGGGTAGTCGATTATGTCCTGGAGAAAGCCTGATGATCCGGGTCGGGATCGTCGGCGGCTCCGGATATACTGGCGGTGAACTGCTTCGATTGCTATTGTTTCATCCCGACTGCGAGATCGTTCAAGTCACTTCCGAACGCTTTGCAGGAAAGCTCGTCTCCAAAGCGCATCCGAATTTGCGCGGAACCACTGGGCTCAAGTTTTGCGCGCTTTCCCAACTGACGCCTTGTGACGTCCTGTTTTTGTGCCTGCCGCATGGTCGTGCTATGGAAAGTATCGACGACTTCCAGTCGCTCGCGCCACGCCTGGTCGATCTCAGCGCAGATTTCAGGCTCGACAACGCCGAGCGCTACCAGCGCTGGTATGCGGGTGAACACTCTCGTCCAGACCTGCTGGGCACCTTCGTGTACGGTGTACCGGAATTGCACCGCGAGTCCTTAAGGTCGGCCAACCATGTCGCCTGCGCTGGCTGTAATGCGACTGCAAGCCTTCTGGCCGTGCACCCACTGACTCGCCGCGGACTGGTAGATTCCATCGTTATTGATATCAAGGCTGGCTCCAGCGAAGGTGGCAATGTATCGAGCGATGCCAGCCACCATCCCGAACGTAGCGGCGCCGTCCGATCATATCGGCCGACTGGGCATCGCCACGTCGGCGAGATTGAGCAATCGCTCGGTGATATCCCAATCCACTTCTCGGCAACTTCTATCGAGATGGTGCGGGGCATTCTTGCTACCTGTCATGTTTTTCTTGCCGAATCGCTAGACGAGAAAGCCGTTTGGAAAATCTACCGCGAAGATTACGGCAACGAGCCGTTTGTGCGGATTGTTAAAGAGCGCAGCGGCATCCACCGCTATCCGGAGCCCAAACTGCTCGCGGGAACCAACTATTGCGACATTGGCTTCGAACGCGACACTGCCACCGACCGGCTCGTCGTTATCAGTGCGATTGATAATCTGATGAAAGGCTCGGCGGGCCAGGCCGTGCAGTGTTTTAATATTATGCACGGCCTTAACGAAACATTGGGGCTGGAGTTTCCGGGTCTTCACCCGGTTTAGACCGACCGATGTGCCGACTGCTATGGGTACGTTCCGAGCGCCCCTTCCAGATCAGCTCACACCTTGAACGGTTTGCTTCCCTTGCGCGCGAAAGCACCGAGTATCAAGGGCACGGCTGGGGCTGCGCCTGGCTGGAGGATGGCGACTGGAAGTCCTATCGCGACATACGCCCGATCTGGGATGATGACCTCACCCAATTTGGGGCCACAAAACTACTGTTGGCTCATGCCCGCAGCGCGTTTCGTGACGAGGGTATCCGGGTTGAGAACAACATGCCGTTTGTTGATGGTGAGAGTGTATTTATTTTCAATGGCGAACTGCGGGGCGTGCGCATTCGCGAGACAGGTCGGATAGGTGCGGAAAAGATTTTTAACTTTATCAAGCGATTCAATCGTTTTGGGCGCCTGCCAGCTGTTCAAAAAGCGGTGGATGTTATAGAGAAACGTACGCGCTACCTGCGGGCCATGAATCTGATCATTGCCAGCCCCGGTGCGTCCGAACTTGCGACTATTTACAACGAAAACTCGGCCTACTTTCAGATGCATCGGTGCCACCAGGCCGGTGAGTCGATCGTTTGCTCGCAACCCTACCCGGGTGAAAACAACTGGCAGCCGATCAGCAACCGAACTATTCAGTCACTCTGATACACAGGCGCTATTTATGTACATCATCAAAGTGGGAGGCGGATCTCAAATCAACCTGGCAGGCGTGGTCGCGGATCTCGCCCAGTTGAAAGAGCCCTACCTCGTAGTTCTTGGCGCCAACGCTGTCCGCGATGATCTTGGTGCGAAATTGGGCCTAGAGAAAACAGAACTCACCTCGGTTTCCGGCTACACCAGCGTCTACTCCGATGAAGATGCCATTGATCTGATCATGATGGCCTATGCGGGATTGCGCAATCGACGCTTTGTGGAGTTGTGCCAGCGTCATAACATTGATGCGGTTGGCCTGAGCGGCCTTGACGGGCGGTTGATTCAAGGCGAACGCAATCGCGGGATTCGCGTGCGAGAAGGTGGAAAAACCCTGATAAAACGCGATTTGTCGGGTAAGCCGCGGTCGGTAAACGGCGCGTTACTTGAAATGTTGCTAACCCAAGGGTACCGGCCGGTGCTCAGCATCCCAATCATTGACGAACAAGGTTATGCAATCAACTCGGAAAACGATGATATTGTGAGCATCCTTCAAAAGACATTGCAAGCGGATCGAATCGTGCAACTGATCGAAGCCCCTGGATTTCTCGACGATCCGGATGACCCAGGCAGCGTGGTCAATCTGATTAGCGCGAACGAGCTGAAAGACCGCGAAGAGCAGGTCAAGGGCCGCATGAAGCGCAAAATGCTGGCCCTGCGCCGACTTTTTGATGGAGGCGCAAAAGAAGTCATTATTGCCGATGGACGTACTGAGCACCCGGTTCGTGACGCCCTTGCAGGCAAAGGGACGATCATCCAATGACCGGGTTCCAACTTGAAGACGACTACGCGCTAGAGGTCTATCCACGACGTGCGATCAACATTGTGCGCGGACAGGACGCCAGTCTTTGGGACGATAAGGGCAACGAGTATCTGGACTGCGCAGCCGGGGTTGGCGTAGCTAATGTGGGCCACGCAAACATGGCCGTTGCCGAAGCTCTCGCCCGACAGGCTAAAACTCTGATAACTTGCCCTGGTATTCTCTACAACGACCAACGTGGCCGATTAATGCAAAAGTTGGTCGAGCTTTCACCATCCGGACTCAACCGGGTGTTTCTGTGCAATTCGGGCACTGAAAGCGTTGAGGCTGCGATCAAATTTGCCCACAAAACGAGTGGGCGTACCGGGCTGGTCGCGGCGATGCGCGGCTTTCATGGTCGCACCCTCGGTGCACTGAGCGCCACGTTCAAGTACCGAGATGCGTTCGAACCCCTGCTGCCAGATTGCGCTTTCGTACCCCTTAATAATATCGATAAGCTTAAAAAGGCAGTAAATGAGACCACCGCCGCTGTAATTCTGGAAATTGTCCAAGGTGAGGGTGGCGTTCGGCTAGTTGAAGCGGACTACCTGGCAGCAGCCAGGCGTTTTTGCGATGAGCAAGGCGCCCTGTTGATCATTGATGAAGTTCAAACCGGGTTTTGCCGAACCGGCACTCTTTTTGCCTGTGAGCGATTCGACCTTGAGCCCGACATGTTGTGCCTGGCTAAAGGTATTGCCGGCGGAGTACCTATGGGCGCCGTGCTGTGCACTGACCGGGTTCAGGCAGGCATCGGTGTGCACGGATCCACGTTTGGGGGTAACCCGCTAGCCTGCGCGGCCGCGCTAGCGGCTATCGACTTCATGCTGGATCACGACCTGGCTGCGAGTGCCAGAGATAAAGGGAAGTATTTCCTTGATCGTTTTTCGGGCAAGTTACCTGCCCGGGTTCGGGAGGTGCGCCAGGTCGGATTAATGATCGGGATCGAACTGAAAGAAAAAGCAACCCCTTACCTGAAGGCCCTCCTCCAACGCCGGGTGCTGGCCCTACCCGCCGGTCCGACAGTGATTCGACTGCTTCCACCGCTCGTTATCACTACGGATCAGTTAGACGCGGTGGTTGAGGCCCTGCACGCCGTGCTATCAGACTGAGTTCCTAAATAGAGTTATAGGTAGTCAGTTTACAGGCCAGACGACCCGATTCAGTGCGGTCGCGATGCCAGTAGTGTCGTGATTGGATTGGAGTCTTAGGGCGAAACTCGATACCGACAGGTCAAGCAGCCTCGATTCGCGGCCCGAACTGTTGGCGCTTCAGAAGGGTTAGTTCATCGCGAACCTGTGCAGCTAGTTCGAACTCAAGATCCCTCGCATAGGTGTACATCTGTTTTTCCAACTCATTGATCCGTTTGCCCAGTTCCCCAGGCGCCATTGAAGAGATACCGGATAGGCTTTCCAGATTTTGGCTTTTGCGGCCTCTGTGCTGCCCGCCAGACGAAAGAGAAACCCCGTCGACCCCTTCAATAATTTCCTTAATCGCCTTGCGAATAGATTGAGGTTCGATGCCATGACGTTGGTTGTAGGCCTCTTGTTTTCCGCGTCGCCGATCAGTTTCGTCGATGGCTTTTTGCATAGATTTTGTGACCACGTCTCCGTAGAGAATAGCCTTACCGTTAATGTGTCGAGCGGCTCGACCAATCGTCTGGATCAATGACCGGGCCGAGCGCAAGAAGCCTTCTTTGTCGGCGTCGAGAATCGCGACCAGCGATACCTCCGGCAGATCCAATCCTTCGCGCAATAGATTGATGCCAACTAACACATCGAAAACACCTCGGCGGAGATCTGAAAGAATCTCGACTCGCTCAACCGTATCGATATCGGAATGCAGATAACGCACTCTGATGCCATGGTCATTAAGATAATCACATAGATCTTCTGACATCCGTTTGGTCAGAGTGGTCACCAGCACCCGCTCCGAAACTGAGGCCCTTTCCCGAATCTCCGACATTAGGTCATCTACCTGGCTGGCGACCGGCCTGACTTCTATAATTGGGTCGACCAACCCCGTTGGCCGCACAACCTGGTCGACCACCGCAGAACTACGAGTGCGCTCGTAGTCGGCTGGTGTGGCCGACACAAATACGGTTCGAGGCATCAACCCTTCGAATTCGTCAAACCGTAATGGCCGATTGTCCATCGCTGAGGGTAGGCGAAAGCCGTACTCAACCAGGTTTTCCTTGCGCGAACGGTCCCCTTTAAACATCGCTCCCAGTTGGGGTACGGTTACGTGACTCTCGTCGATAATCAGTAGCGAATCTGCCGGAAAGTAATCCATCAATGTTGGCGGGGGCTCGCCGGATTCTCGCCCGGAAAGGAACCTCGAGTAATTTTCTATTCCGGCGCAATAACCCAACTCCTGCATCATCTCGACGTCATAACGGGTGCGCTGCTCGAGCCGCTGTGCCTCCACGAGTTTGTCTGAGTCACGCAGGTTCTTCAGCCTGTCCGTCAGTTCCTCCTTTACTTTGGCAATTGCCTCAAGAACTTTTTCCCTTGGAGTGACGTAATGACTCTTGGGATAGATGGTAAAGCGAGTCACCTTCTGTTCGGTTTCCCCGGTCAGAGGATCAAAACGGCTGAGTTGCTCTATCTGCTCTCCAAAAAGCTCAACACGAACCGCGAAACGTTCGGACTCGGCAGGGAAAATATCAATAACATCACCACGCACACGAAAATTTCCCCGTCGCAACTCGATATCATTGCGGGTGTACTGCAACTCTGCAAGTCGGCGCAAGATCTCACGTTGATTGCTAAGACCGCCCTCACGCAGGTGCAGGATCATCCCATGATAGGCCGCCGGGTCGCCCAACCCATAGATCGCAGAAACCGTGGCAACAATGACGACGTCGTCACGCTCCAGGATCGCCTTGGTGGCGGAAAGGCGCATCTGATCAATATGCTCGTTAATCGATGCGTCTTTTTCGATGAAGGTATCGCTTGCCGGAACGTAGGCTTCAGGCTGGTAATAATCATAATAAGAAACAAAATACTCAACCGCATTGCCTGGGAAAAACTCCCGCATCTCGGCATAAAGCTGGGCAGCCAGAGTTTTGTTTGGAGCTAGTATCAACGCAGGCCTATTCAAATCTGCGATGACGTGGGCCATGGTGAAGGTTTTCCCCGAACCGGTAACCCCAAGCAAGGTCTGAAATGCCTCCCCCGAAAGAAGGCCATCCTTCAATTTGGCTATCGCCTCAGGTTGATCTCCAGCAGGCTCAAAAGGGCTTTCAAGGGCAAACGGGCGAGTCATATTTCAGTGCGTTTCTTCACGGAACAATCCCGGGTAATGTCGGACTATCGGATGTATGTACAAAAACGGTAGGCCTCTATTATCTTCCATTCGCCGCAAAGTCTCGAACCCAAGTTGCGGCTTCAGCTTCATAGAACTTATGGTCTGCCTATCAATCTTCGCCATCCTGGGGCTTTACAGTGCCAGCGCCTATAACCAAAAGATCGATGAAAATCGCGTTGACCGCACGGCGGAAAGATTGATCCACCATCTTGCCCTGATTCGACTCGAGGCTATAAGGCAAGGTTATCCGGTAACGCTGTGCCCCGGGGACACTTCCGACGGATGCGCGACTGGCAACAGATGGTCAAGGGGATGGGTCGCGTTTGGCGACCCTAATCAAAACTATATTCTGGATCCGGATGAGAGGGCTATCCTGGCCGGTGTAGGGAGTTCTGGCGTCACTATTGGCTGGCGCACCCCCGATCGACTCCTTTTTAAGCCTGACGGCAGTGTCTGGCCGAATGGCCATTTTCGGATTTGTGGTCTGACATCGAGCCATCGGCGCGCCGTTATTGTTCACCTTACCGGACGTGCCAGGTTGTCGCCACAGGCTCCAGGCAATAAGCCGGTTCAATGTACCTAGAGCCCCAATAGATCAATTTGCCCGCTTGACCAAAACGAGTTCCGACAGTAGCATTGCCGGCCCTGCGATCCCCGGTAGTTCAGTTGGTAGAACGGTGGACTGTTAATCCATATGTCGCAAGTTCGAGTCTTGCCCGGGGAGCCAGATTTTCCAACAGTTTTTCATGCTTTATTGGCTGTCGTACAGGCTGGCCCGGTTCTCTTTTTCAAATGCTCTATTCGCTTTTTGCCCAGCACTGTCGGTTTTGATTGGCGTGACAAAATTTGATTGACTCTACGACGTGCAGATCGTGGACGACGTTTTCCGGACCCGATCGCACCCATTGGGATTGCGAGATACTTAGCCGGAAAGTCAGTGGGTTACTGACTCAGTTCCTGTCCGGATCGCCCAGAACAATGCTCCTGTCACCAGCCATCTTGCCTATCTCAGCCTCTTTATAACCCAAAGTCTGCAAAACGGCACGGGTATGCTGTCCATAGAGCGGCGCCGGCGCCGTAACCCCTCCTGGGGTGGCAGAAAATTTTACCGGCAATCCAATAGTGGTGACGGCACCAGCGACGGGATGTTGTGTATCGACTACCATCTCGCGGGCTTTTGCTTGTTCGTCCGCATGCACCTCACCAACACTTCGCACCGGGCCTGCAGGCACTCCCGCCTGATCGAGACGTGTTAACCAGTCCGACGATTTTTTTTGGCGAAAGATCTGGCTTAACACCTGTTCCAACTCTGACAAATTCTCCATACGGGCAGTGTTATCCGCAAAGCGCGGGTCAATGCCAATATCCGGCCTTTCCAGAACATCCAGCAGCCGGGTCCAGTTACTTTGATTGGCGGCACCGATCGTGATCCAGCCATCTGCCGTAGGGTATGCCTGGTAGGGGGCATTCAGCGGGTGCGCCGAGCCCATGGGGCCGGGCGAGCGCCCAGTGGCAAAACAGATTGCCGACTGCCAGTAAGTATGAACAATCCCAGCCTCATATAACGAGGTATCCACCTTTTGCCCTAATCCGGTCTTAAGTCTGTTGGTGTAGGCAGCGAGCACGCCCATCGCCCCTAAAATGCCAGCCGTGATATCTGTAACCGGGGCGCCTACTTTGACTGGCGGTCGCCCAACTCCCTCGCCGGTGATGCTCATCAGCCCGCTCATCCCTTGCGCGATTAGATCAAATCCGCCTTTGTCCGCATAAGGCCCCGTGCGCCCGTATCCCGAAAGCTCACAGTAGATCAGACCTGGATTAATCTCGCGGAGCACTTCGTAACCCAGACCAAACCGCTCCATGGCGCCTTGACGGTAGTTCTCTACAACGACATCGGCATCGGACAACAATCGTTTGACTACCTCGACCCCTGATTTTTGCTTCAGGTCGACCGCAATACCTCGCTTATTGCGGTTCATCATCATGAACGCCGACGACTCGCCATTGATCTCGGGGGGCACCATACGACGGGAATCATCGCCGCCGGGGACTTTCTCGACTTTGATGACATCAGCACCCATATCCGCCAGCATAAGACCGCACACTGGGCCGGCCATGATATGCGCAAGCTCTATAACCTTTAAGCCCGACAATGGGCCTGACACCGGGCTCACATCAGCGACCCTTGAAAACAGGTTTTTGCTTTTTCAGAAATGACTGATAACCGATTTGAAAATCCTCTGTTGCATAACAGTCAAAGCCCTCGTCCACCTCTTCATCGCTGAGTGGCTCCGGGCGCTGCAATCGATTAATAAATTTCTTATGCCAGCGGGCAACCAATGGCGCACCCTGAGCTATTCGTCCTGCCATAGCCAGAGCTTCTTTCTCAACTGAATCATCACTGACCACCCGGTTCACCAAACCCAGATCTTTTGCCTCCGCGGCCTCAACGATGCGCCCTTGAAGCAGTAAATCCAAGGTTGTCGCTCGACCCACCAGATTCAATAGCCCGGAGATTTCTGCATAAGACATCACCAGCCCAAGGCGGTTAATAGGCACCCCGAATCGGCTGGATTGTCCGCAGATGCGAAGGTCGCAGTGTGCTGCGATCTCCAAACCGCCTCCAATACATATGCCCTGGATGAGTGCAACCGTCGGATGGGGGCAATTATCGATTGCCTCCAGAGTGTCGCGCATGATTTTCCCATAGACCCTGGCCTGTTCCGCGTTGGCGCGCTCGGTTTCAAACTCGGAGATATCGTTTCCCGGCGAGAACGATCTATCTCCAGCGCCGCGTAAAACAATGCAGCGGATGCTCTCATCGTGCGCAAGCGCACGCATTGTCTCACCCAGTTGCGCCCACATCGGCTTGGTTAGCGCATTGAGTTTGTCAGGTCGATTAAGAACAAGACAAACTATGTTCTCGTCGATCTTTTGCGCCTGTATTAGCTCTTCCATGAAAACCTCCAGTTGACTCGCAATGGCCGGCATCCTCTTTGCCCTGGCACTTGAGCATCCGACCCACCGAGAATAAGTTGCCAGATCGCGTGCTGGCTGCGATCCCCTCGAGGCCAATGGCGCAGGCCCTGCGTTTTCTTAGATCACCCTCCCTTATCGGGATTTTCTATTAGACGCGCTGCTGCCCCCCAACCACTCCATCGCTGCAGCAACGCCGCCTGGGTGATGCGGGACACCACCTGCAGCGAGCCCCATCTCAACACCTGCCAGTGTTCCAACCATCATCAATTCGTTAAAACTGCCTAAGTGGCCGATTCGGAATACCTCACCAGTTACTTTGCCCAGTCCATTACCCAAAGACATATCGAATTCATCCAAGACCACCTTTCGGAATTCGTCCGCATCAAAGCCAGAGGGCATCCTTACCGCGGTTAGTGCATCGCTGTAATTCAGCGGCTCAAGGCACAGTAGCTCCAAGCCCCAGGCAGCAACCGCCCGCCTGGTTGCCTCCGCTAAACGCGTATGGCGGGCAAAGACCTGGTCCAGGCCCTCTTCCAAAAGCATCGAAATTGATTCGCGTAGCCCGAACAACAGGTTGGTTGCTGGCGTATAGGGGAAAAACCCCTCCCGGTTCGGTTGCAGCATGTCTGCCCAGTTCCAGTAGGATGCAGGCAAATTCGCGGTCTTTGTCGCTGCCAAGGCCTTGTCACTGATCGCGTTGAAACTCAGGCCAGGCGGCAGCATTAACCCCTTCTGCGATCCCCCGACTGACACGTCTACGCCCCAGTCGTCGTGCCGGTAATCAATTGATCCCAGGGAAGAAATAGTATCCACCATCAGCAGTGCGGGATGGCCGATCTCATCGAGCACGGCTCGGACGTCTGGAATGTTTGATGTGATTCCAGTAGATGTCTCATTGTGCACCACGCACACCGCTTTGATCTGCTTGTCGCTATCAGCGCCTAGACGCTCTGCAAGCACCGCTGCATCAACTCCGTGTCGCCAGTCACCTGCCACAAAGTCGACGACCAGGCCAAGTTTTGATGCAAGTTTTTGCCACAAGGTCGCAAACTGCCCGGTCTCATACATCAGCACCTTGTCGCCAGGGCTCAAGGTATTGACCAGTGCGGCCTCCCAGGCCCCAGTGCCAGAAGCGGGGAAAATAATTACCGGACTCGCTGTCTTGAAAACATTGCGCATGCCCTCAAGCACATCATGGCCAAGTTGTTGAAACGCTGGCCCTCGATGATCGATTGTCGGTGAATTAATGGCGCGCAATACCCGATCAGGGACATTAGTGGGTCCCGGAATCTGCAAAAAATGGCGCCCGCTTCTAATGCTCATCTCGCATAACATCTATTTTCACTCTAGATCCCAATTTACTGAATGGCCGAGTTAATTTTTCAATCGCGCATACAATACACATTGTATCTGGCAAATACCAGAACGTCTGTCGCGACCTGTACTGCTTCTGGATACAGATAGATTTTCCCGGATCAAATGAATTGAAATCGAACTTTCGCATCAGCCACCTGTCATGAATGCTGTATCTCAAGCGCTGCTACGTGAGCGCGTTGGCGACCCCGACCTGGCAACGCGCCTCAAGCGAAACCTTCGCGGTGAGGTACTTTTCGACCGTTACAGTCGAGGCCGATACAGCACCGATGCATCCATTTACCAGATTGAACCAGTTGGAGTGGTGGTACCTCGGGACGAAGAAGATATTGAATCTGTGATTAGCATCGCCGCCGAGGAACAGGTGCCACTACTGATGCGCGGGGCTGGAACATCGCAATGTGGGCAAACCGTTGGTCTCGCTCTGGTAATGGACGTATCCAAATACATGAACCAAATGTTGGACCTGGATCTGGAACGGCAGCAGGTTCAGGTGCAACCCGGTATTGTTCTTGACCAACTGAACGACCTACTACGGCCCCACAATCTGTTTTTTCCAGTGGATGTATCGACTGCCAGCCGAGCGACTATTGGCGGCATGTCTGGTAACAACAGTTGTGGCGCCCGGTCAATTCATTACGGAATAATGCGCGATAATGTGCTTGCGATCGACGCCTACCTGGCTGACGGCGCAAAAATAAACTTTGGCCAGGTGGAGGCGAATGCAACCTCGGATGGGTCACCGGACCGATACCGGGAACTGGTCACCGAGCTAACGCTTTTGGCCGAACAAGAATCCGGGGAGATTCAAAGTAAGTTCCCTGCCCTGCGACGCCGTGTCGGCGGCTACAACATTGACGAAATGCTGCCACGGAGTAGTCCAGAGGCAGCGCCGGCAAATATGGCTCGTCTTTTGGTTGGCTCCGAGGGCACTCTTGCGATATCAACTCAGATCACTCTTGGGCTTCATCGGATACCTTCCCACCGGGTGCTGGCAGTGTGCCATTTTGACTCGTTTTACGAGGCGATGGATAGCACCCGTCACATAGTGGCACTTAACCCCACGGCGGTGGAGTTGGTTGATAAAACCATGATTGAACTCTCCCGTGATATTCCCATATTCCGAAAGACTATTGATCAATTTGTCCGCGGCACGCCCAATGCCCTGTTACTGGTGGAATTCGCCGGTGAAGATCACCAGCGCCTGTTGCTGAATCTAAAACACTTGGATGAGTTAATGGCAGATTGTGGCTTTCGCAGCCGCATGACCGCTATCGTAGATCCCGGCCAGCAGCGAGCCTTGTGGGAGGTTCGCAAAGCAGGGCTGAACATCATGATGTCTATGAAGGGTGATGGCAAACCAATCTCCTTCATAGAAGATTGTGCCGTGCCTCTAGAGCATCTTGCGGATTACACAGCAAGATTAACGGAGGTATTTTCTAAGCATGGCACCACCGGCACATGGTATGCCCATGCTTCTGAGGGCTGCCTGCATGTACGGCCAGTACTCAACATGAAAGACTCTGGAGATGTCCGCAAGATGCGGGCAATTGCCGAAGAAGCCTTTGCAATGGTCCGTGAGTACAAAGGTTCGCATTCCGGCGAACATGGCGATGGAATTGTACGATCCGAATTTCATCCCGTGATGTTTGGTGATCGCATGATTCGCTCTTTTGAGTCGGTAAAGCGAATGTTTGATCCAACCGGGCTGTTGAATCCGGGAAAGATCGTAGACCCGCAGAAAATGGACGATCGATCCCTGTTTCGTTATCAACCCCACTACCATACCGCCATGCCCGATACCCAGCTGGACTGGTCTGAGTGGGGAGGAATAGCGGGTGCGATCGAAATGTGTAACAACAACGGCGCCTGTCGCAAGCGCGACGCCTCCGTGATGTGTCCTTCGTACCGTGCGACCAGCGACGAAGCGCACCTAACCAGAGGAAGGGCGAATACCTTGCGCCTGGCAATCTCTGGACAATTGGGTCCCGATGCCCTGAGTTCAGACGAGGTAGCCAAGAGCCTGTCGCTGTGCGTCGGTTGCAAGGCGTGTAAGCGCGAGTGCCCTACCGGCGTTGACATGGCCCGAATGAAAATAGAAGTCAATGCATTGCGAGCAAAAACACATAAACCGGGTTTACGGGACCGGATTATTGGTTTTCTGCCGCGGTATGCCTACTATGCCCGCTATGGCAACTGGGCTTTGCCAGTACTCGACCGGATCCCTGGAGTTCCATGGTTAAGAGAAAAAGCCCTCGGGATCAGCCGTCACCGCCGGCTGCCACGTTTTTTCAGTGACAGCGCTCTTTTAGGTGAACAGGTCTTCGGGCCAGCTAAGGGCAAAGCTATTGTATTACTTGTCGATACCTTCACCTACTGGTTTGAGCCTGACAATGCCAAAGATGCTATCGAGGTACTCATTGCCAATGGATACCAGGTTCATCTTCCAAAATCAAATCCTGACCGCCCATTGTGCTGCGGTCGAACTTTTCTTTCAGTCGGTATGATCGATCAAGCTCGCCAGGAGGCCACCCGGCTGACCCAGACCCTGGGCCCCTATCTTGAAAAGGGAATTCCGGTACTCGGCCTGGAGCCTTCGTGCTTATTAACCCTGCGCGATGAGATTCCGGCCCTTAATCTGGAGACGGCAGCCAACACCGACTTCTCTCAGGTTATGCTTTTGGAGGAATTTCTCAACCAGGAATATATTGCGGGAAATTTCAACCCGCAATTTAAGCCGCTTGCTACACCTCAAGTGGCGATACATGGGCACTGCCATCAAAAAGCCTTTGACACGTTGCCTGCCGCTCAGGCAGTTCTGGGGTTAATACCAGAAATACAACCGCGCCTTTTGAAATCAAGTTGTTGCGGCATGGCCGGCGCGTTCGGCTACCAGTCGGAAACCTACGACGTTTCCATGCGTATGGCAGAACTAGACCTCTTGCCGCAAATTCGCCAACTGGGGGATGACACAGTGATCATTGCCAACGGTGTGAGTTGTCGTCAACAAATTACCCATGGCACTGGCCGGACCGCTGTTCATTTAGCTCGGGTTCTGCGCTCAGCGCTCCCGGTTTAGCAAAATCCTGGTTGGGGTTTTCTGCGGGTTCCCTGTTTTTGCCTAACGGCCATCGTTGACACAAAGGGCCGACAAGTTAGCGGGTAAATATAAACCGCCGTTGCGAGATAAACTGCACTCATCGATATTTGGCCATCACCAGTGGCCGCAAGTACGCACTGATCTGGCTAGGCCAGCCCAACTCAGATGTTCACAGACGCCGCCGCATCTGGATCTGCACCTCCGGCCCTGGGCCCTGTTCGTTCTGTCTTGATAAGTAGTTACTGGTTGGTCACTGCCCCACCAGCGCTCGTCCCTGCAATGCGGCCAAACACCGCACCGGCCGTCAGGCCTGTACCACCCGGGTAATTATTAAAAAACAGACCCCCTACCAATTCTCCCGCTGCATAAAGACCCGGGATCGGGCGCATATCTACGTCCAATACCTGGCCGTTGGTTTGAATACGCAAACCGCCGAAGGTGAAAGTAATACCACAGGTGACGGCATAAGCAACGAAAGGGGGCTCGTCTATGGTATTTGCCCAATTCGATTTCGGGATGCTCAGTTCCTTAGTAGAGCGCCCGTCTTTAACATTCGGGTTAAACGGTACCCCGGTATCAACCGATGCGTTGTAGGCCCCTATGGTTTGCAGAGCGCTCACAGGGTCAACATCCTCGAGCTTTTCTACCAGTTCCCCTAAAGAGTTCGCACTGACCTTGGTAACCTGCCTGATCCGGTATTCATCCCGTAACAGGTGAGTTACTTTTGCATCGAAAATCTGCCAGGCGAATTGGCCGGGCTGAGAGAGAATTTCCCGACCATATTTAGCGTAGGTGTAGTTCCGAAAGTCTGCTCCCTCGTCGAGAAATCGCTTGCCGTGTGCATTTAGAATGATTCCAAATGGATAACTGTGTTTTTGAAATCCATCCCCAACACTCAGGTCGCCAAATTCAGGCGCATTCCTCTCCCACCCCACTGCATGGCAGCCTGACCAGTTTCCAAACGGCATCGCGCCTATATCAAGAGCCATTCGAATACCGTCACCGGTGTTAAATCGGGTGCCTCGCACTTTAGCCAGATCCCATCCCGCGCCAAGATAACGGGTCCGCCACTCAACATTAGCCTGAAAACCGCCGGCTGCGAGAATCACGGTTTTTGCCCCAAGCGCCAGAGACTCGTTTGCGCTTTTGACACGCACACCAGTGACCACCGCGCCATCAAACAACAGTGACCCCGCACGTGTCTGGTAACGAATCTCGATACCTTCTCGATTGGCGATCTCGGTCCAGGCCGCAAACAAGCCCGGACCCCCTCCCAATACCTCAACCGTCAGACCACCCCAGAAGCTGAACTTACCATCAACCTGGAAAGCTTGCCGCCCCCATATAGGTGCAAAACGGATGCCCTTGTCTCGCATCCAAAACATGGTTTCCCGACTGCGTGTGACAAGCACCTCGCAAAGATCTGGATCGGTGCGGTACTCCGTCACTCGCCCCATATCACCAAAAAACGCTTCTTCCGGATACTGACCAAAATCGGTTTTCCTGATTTCTTCGGCGGTGAGATCCGGCATCAATCGCTGCAGATGATCAACCCCGTCATAAGCAAACCGCATTGCCCCAGCGGTAAATCGAGTATTGCCTCCAGCCTCTTCTTGCGGCGCACACTCAAGGACTAGAACTGACGCACCCCGCTCTCTTGCTGCTGTTGCGGCGGCGAAAGCGGCGTTGCCTGCGCCGACAACAATAACGTCCCAATCTGCCATTTACCCTCCCTTTTCAACCTGATCGCTAACAGCGGGCTAACAGTTCTGGCCAGTCCGCTAAAAACATTGTGACCCTGCCTGACAAAACCTATTAATCTTTTTAGGTCGAAGTTTCGGCAGCACCGGCGTTTTTCTAAAACATCACCGTACCGTCTCTGGCGATCTAATCGACAAGATCGACTTCCCAATTCAGGTAGGCCTGCATTGCTTCCTCAACAGCTTCAATCCTTCCCTAAGGCCGATACAGGCCGCACCTTTACCACGCTCTTTCTAATTCAGATCGTCGAGTAGTTTACTGCGCCCGTTGAAGATGTGATACTTTTGGGCTCAACGCCGACGGCGGTTTGCTTGCAGCGCTGGCCTTTTTAAAGATTTTTATTGTTATTGCTGGCGCATGCTGGCCGTAGCTGGGTATTGATGCAATCAGCCTAACAACACCAGTCGTTCTGGCATTCGCTTCAGCGTTTTTGTTTGCGGTCGGCGTGCAATTGCAGAACCTCGGGTTGAAATATGGGCGCAGCCAAACTGGCGCACTCATATCGATGCTTGGATCGACCGTATTGTTTTGGCTTTTCTCGCCCTGGTTTTTACAACTATGGTACTGGGGTACCAGTGCGGTAGTGATCTTCGCACTGATCGGATTGTTCCGCCCGTTTCTCACATCCAATCTCGCAATTGCCGGTATACGCCACCTTGGTCCAACCCTGACCAGCATCCTGGCGTCAACCGCCCCGGTGTTCGCTGCCTTTTTTGCAATTGTTATTCTCGGTGAAACTCTCACCATTCCACTGGCTCTGGGTACGCTCACTATTGTCCTCGCTATAGGGTTACTGGCCCGCAAGGGCGAGGTCAAGAGCACCTGGCCGATATGGGCCCTGGCACTTCCCATCGGTGCGGCCGTACTTCGCGCACTGGGCCACGCACTGACCAAACTGGGACTCAACATTGTCCCAGACCCCCTTTTTGCAGGCCTGGTGTCCTATACAGTGTCGCTGGTGATTGCACTCGGCTCGACGCTTGGACAAAGAAAGCGGGCGCCTGTCCGGCTACGCTGGACTCCGGGTTTGCTCTGGTTCTTTTGCGGTGGCATCGTTAACGGCATTTCCGTCTGGTCTTTGACCACAGCCTTGAACCTGGGAGAAGTAGTCAAAATTATTCCAATCGTTGCTTTATCTCCGGTATTCACTTTGCTTTTAGGCCTGTTCGTTTTTCGCCGGGAAACTCTTACGCTTCGAATTGTGCTGGCATTGCTTCTGATTGTTCCCGGAGTCATCCTCGTGGCGGCCGGACATTAAGTGGGCTCACCCGCTGGCGCCTCGTGTTTTACCGCGGCCGTTGCCTTTGCGCCGTTTAATCCGTGATAATCAGTTTTCTGCCAGTTGGTTGAGCATTTCCATAGCGCTCGGGGTGTCGATGTTTCTGGTCGTTTTGCTGCTCAAAAACCGCCTGGGGTTTATTACGCCTTGTTAGGGAATGATATGACCAAGTTGACAGACAAAATCATAGTAAATAAGTCCAATGGTGTCGGCTGGATCATCCTTAATCAACCGGATAAAAAAAACGCGATTTCGTTTGAGATGTGGGAGGCGATCCCACGCATCACAGATCAGTTTTCTGAAGATGACGATGTTCGCGTAGTAATTCTCAGAGGCCAGGGTGGCCAAGCATTCTCTTCAGGCGCGGATATTTCTCAGTTTGAGGAAAAACGATCGTCCAAAAGTACCACCGACCGATACAACATGACAGTTAAGGCAGCTGTAGCAGCGCTGGATCAGCTCGCAAAGCCTTTGATTGCAATGATCCAGGGGTATTGTCTTGGCGGTGGCGCAAGTGTCGCCATCCACTGTGATATTCGTATCGCCGCAGACAATGCGGTGTTCGCTATCCCCGCCGCCAGACTCGGGCTAGCTTACCGGTGGGAAGATATATATCCCCTGGTCCAACTGATTGGCCCTTCTTTCACACGAGAGTTTCTATATACGGGAAGTCGGTTTAACGCAAAAGAAGCAATACAGATGGGCCTGGTTAACCGGGTGGTGCCCGTTGCTGAGCTTGAGAGTTATGTCACTGAATATGCTGCCAGGATTGCGGCTAATGCACCACTGACGATTCACTCAGCGAACCGAACTGTTGCGGAAGCGCTGAAGGATCCAGAGCAGCGCGATCTGGCCGAAATTGAAACGCTGGTGGCTCGATGTTTTGACAGTGATGACTATCGGGAAGGTCGCCAGGCGTTTAACGAAAAAAGAAAGCCACGTTTTAAGGGCCGCTGACCAATACCGCGTTAACGAATCAGATCACGCCATCTTTTCGTAGCGCTGCGATCTCCTCTCTGGTAAGGCCCGACTCGATTAATACGGCCTCAGTATGTTGCCCTCGCTCCGGTGTCGCGGTATACGCAACACTGGGCACACCGGGCATACTCACCGGGTTTCTTACCAGGTTTAATTGACCGAGTTGCGGATGGGACACACTGGCCGCCATATCCAGATTCTGAACCTGAGGGTCCGAAAATACTTCATCGATGGTGTAGATCGGGCCACAAGGAACCCCGGCATGATTCATCTCCTCGATCCATTCGCTGCTGTTTCGTTTTACCAGATAGGAATTCAGCGTATCGTTCAGCTGCTCCCTGTTCTGTAGCCGCAACGCTTCATTACTGTATGCGGGGATCTCTATCAGGGTATCGGCCTTGATCACCGTGCACAAACGCTTCCACATGAGCTCCCCGGAACAGGCGACATTGATAAATCCGTCAGCAGTCTTGAACACTCCGGTCGGCGTGCTCGTGGGATGATTATTTCCAGCCTGAGAGGGAACCTCGTTACCGATGAGCCAACGGGCTGCTTGAAAATCAAGCATAGCAATCTGCGCTTGCAACAGCGAGGTGTGTAGCCACTGTCCTTTTCCAGTTTCATCGCGCTGTAATAGCGCAACAAGGATGCCGATTGCTGCATACATCCCGGCAGCGAGGTCCGCGATAGGCACGCCGACCCGTACCGGCCCTTGGCCCGGCAAACCGGTAATGGACATCAGTCCTCCCATTCCCTGGGCAACCTGATCAAACCCTGGCCGGTTGGCATATGGACCACTCTGGCCAAAACCAGAAATGCTGGCAAGGATGATATGAGGATTACGAGCATCAAGCGCTTCATAGTCCACTGCAAGACGTCGTTTCACTTCGGGTCGGAAATTCTCTACGACCACGTCTGCCGATTCGACCAAGCGCATAAAAATCTCATGCCCTCTGGGGTCCTTCAGATTCAAAGTCATACTGCGCTTATTGCGGTGAATGTTCTGAAAATCAGGCCCGTGGCGAGCGCCACCCATGCCGCTCTCCATATCCATATGTTCTGGTGATTCAATCTTGATTACGTTTGCACCCCAGTCCGCCAGCTGCCGCACTGCGGTTGGGCCGGAGCGGACCCGGGTCAGATCCAGCACTGTAAATCTGGCAAGAGGTAGGCCTTCTTTGTCTTGAGTCATGTCGCGAGGCCTAGGCAGCCGGCAGGCGCATAGCCAACGCACTCGTCGGCCCCACATCTGATAGCATTACGTCCCATTGTTGTTTCCTCAGCGACTATAGCCCGGATTCTTTTTTCGTTTAACTCATTCGCCGGATACTATTATGGTGCACCATTGTCGATTGTGCGAACGTTACCTCCCCGGGATGTGAACGAAACCGCACCGACAAACCAAATTGGCTGGGCCGAGCAAGGGCCCGCCTTCATTGTTGGCCTTGGCCACAGTGCGATACACTGGATTGCAGCGTTTTTCTACCTGCTGATACCCTTCATAGGGCCCGATCTGGGACTCTCGTATACCGATACCGGGTTATTGGTGTCTGTTTTTCACATCAGCTCGTGGGTTGCCAACTTCGGCAGCGGATTGCTTGTCGACATTACCGGTCGACGTGTGCTTTTCCAGATTGTGTCTTTGTTGATTGGGGGATTCGCACTTTTTGCTTTTGGGTGGACCAGCCACCTTCTGGTATTTCTCGGGGTGGTTATTCTCCTGGGGGTGTCCAACAACTTATGGCACCCGCCTGCGATTGCCTATCTTTCGGAACATTACCCAGGGCATCGGGGGCGCGCCCTAGCAATACATGCCCTGGGTGCCAACCTGGGCGACACACTGGCACCGATCGCTGCGGGCGTCCTGTTGGCTTCCTATTCATGGCAACAGACCTCCATTGTTGCAACAGTCCCTGTGCTGCTTATCGGGGTCCTGATCGGGTTCACTTTGTTGCCCAAAGAAGGTCGTACACAGTCTCATTCTGGAAAGTCAAAATCTATTGTCCATATTGTTAGCGGCCTGAAGGCGTTGTTGCGCAACCGCGCCATTACCGGTCTTGCGGTCGCGTCCGGCTGCCGGAATATTGCCCAGAACGGCCTGTATCTATTCCTGCCGCTTTATCTGATTAACGAACTTAAATCCGGCGCGATCTGGATGGGCATGGTGATGATGGCGTTGCAGATCGGTGGTTTGGTTTCGGGCCCAGTCGCCGGCATATGGTCAGACCGGGCTGGTAGGCGGCCAGTGATGCTGTGGGGGCTTGCCGGTAGCGCGGTACTGTTGGCCCTGATCACGCCCTTTCCCAGCGCCTTGGTGGTGGCTTCAGTAGTGACGGTCGCAGGATGTTTCCTTTTTTCCGTGCGCCCGGTGGTACACAGTTGGATGATGGATTTGTCGCCGCCCACCTATTTTGGAACCACCACTAGTATTCTTTTTGGCACCCAAGCGATCATGACAGTGGTGGCCATGCCAATCGGAGGCTTGATTGCCGATTCCTACGGGTTGGCCAGCGTGTTCTACTTCCTGGCGGCCATGGTGCTGATCGCCTATCTGCTGGTCCTTTTGTTGCCAATTCAAGCTGCAGGCGAAACCAACCGGACATGATTTTCCCAAAAGCCAATATGCTAAGCTCACTCAGCGACGTAGTGCTGGAGCGCTCGCGGCCCCATGAGACTGCGGCCCATAATAGCGACCAGCAACTATAAGGTGAGCATTTCATGCTGAACGTCCTGGGCCGAAGGAACTCGTCAAACGTACAAAAGGTATTGTCGGTCTGCGATGAACTTCACCTGTCTTATGAACGCGAAGACATCGGCGGGGCGTTTGGACATAACCAGAGTGCTAAATATCTTGCAATGAGCCCCAATGGAACTGTTCCGACTTTGACGATATCGCGAGAACCCTTCGGGAATCTAACGCTATTGTGTGCTACCTATGTGAAAGTCGTGAGCCACATGGCCTGTTGCCGCAGGATGTCTGGTCGATCGCCCTGGCGCAGCAATGGATGGACTGGCAACAAACCATTCTTGCCCGGCGATTCGCCCTCTTTTCTGGAATCTGATCAGAACTAGCCCGCAGAACCAGGATCTTGAAGCCATTTGTGCAAGCCGAAACAAGACCGAGGCCGCACTGCGCATTCTGGAGGACCATTTATCTCAGCACAGATATGTGGCGGGAGAACACTTCAGTTTTGGTGATAGCCCCGTTGGGGTAATGGCCTATAGATGGTTCAATCTGGATATTCAACGGGCCACTCTGCCCAGCCTTGAGCACTGGTACCGGCTACTCACTGCTCGCCAGGCTTACCAAGACAACGTCATGATGACCATGAATTAGAACCAACTGGGGCCATGTTTAATCTGCTTGGAAACGAAAGAAAAGCGAAACGTCTTAAAAAGGATGCACTAACGATCATCCGTTCAGATGAGGTGGCCTACCCGTCCCTACATCTTAAGTCCTGCGCATCGATGGTCGCTGAATACCTGGCAGCAATTTTTTCCGCTTCGCCCAAGACGAAAGCCGGCCATGGGTCCGCGATCTGGCTAAAAGAACAGCATCGTGATGCAAGACGACGGCGTGACCAGATTCAGCTGACAGCGGCGACGTTATCAATAATTTATCTTCGAGCCAGTGAACTTGGACAGCTTGGGACGCCGATCTGCGAGATCATCGATGGCGCCATGGGGCGGTGGGCCGATGACCCGGATACCCCACCAGAGGCCCTACCCGACCCCACCAAGGCCTCCTCCTCAATTGCACCCAAATGACAAGCCGCTGAGCGACTGCTTGACTTCACTCACTAGATCAGGGTCTGGGCGGTGAACGTGGCACAGCTCGTAGCTGATCGGTAATTCCTAACGACTCTCTACTGCTGCTTAATTAAGTAACCGTATCGTACCGCCAGAGATCCAGGCGAGAACATCTTCGACAGCCTCGCGGTACCCCAGCGTAAAGTTCTCTTCGGTCACATAGCCGGTGTGCCCTGTCAATACGGCATTGTCCAGCCTGCGAAGGGAGTGGTCAGCCGGTAAGGGCTCAACACTGAACACATCAACACCAGCCCCGCGAATGATCCCGCGTTGGAGAGCATCAACGAGGGCTGTTTCGTCTATGATTGGTGCGCGGGACGTATTCACCAGATAAGCGCTGGATTTCATCAAATCCAGTTCTCGCGCACCGATCAGGCCGCGGGTTCGATCGCTCATCACTAGATGGATCGTAACAACGTCCGAAAGGGAGAGTAGTTCGTCTTTTCCTACCTTTGCGACACCACATTCCTCGGCTCGGGCTTCGGTCAAATTCTGACTCCAGGCGATAGTCTCCATTCCAAATGCCTGGCCGACTTTGGCAACCTGACTTCCGAGTTTACCAAGCCCCAGTATCCCCAGAGTTTTGCCGCGCAATCCACCGGCAAAGCCTTTTTGCCACCCGCCTTCATGCATCGAGTTGTTCTCAAGAGGTATCTCTTTGACCAGCGCCAGGATCAACGCCCAGGTATGCTCAAAGGCGGGATACCCCAATAGGTTGGTTCCGCAAACGTCGATACCACACTCGCGCGCAGTTTTCATAGCGATAGCCTGATTGCGCAATCCTGTAGTCACCAGCAAACGGAGTTTCGGTAACCTTGCCAATAACGAAGCCGGAAACCTGGTGCGCTCGCGCATTACGATCACAATGTCAAAATCGGCAAGCGCCTGGGCTGTGTGATCTTCGTCGCCCAGGTGCTCAGTAAAGACACTGATCTTGGCGTGTTGCTCGATGGCTGACCAACTCGCTACTTTCAGAGCAACGCTTAGATAGTCATCAAGGATAGCCAGTTTCATGTTACAGAACTCCCAGGCTTACAGGCGCTAACCGCCTACTGGATTGGTATAACCAGCGTCGGCGACTTGGGACCTCTAGACAAGACAGCCCGTGGAAGTCGAACCTTCGCTCGCTCTTTCTTGTTATCGCGACCGCAGTCGCGGATCCAGAAGATCACGCAGTGCATCGCCAAATAAATTGAACCCGAATACCGCAAGCGTGATGGCGAGCCCTGGGAAAATTGGAACCCATGGAGCACTTTCTGCAAACTCTTCGGCACCGCCTTGCAGCATGAGGCCCCATGCCGCCGTAGGCTCCTGCACGCCTAATCCGAGATATGACAACGATGCTTCAAGCAAAATGGCGTGGCCCACGAACGTGGTCACCATAATCAGGTAAGGCGCCATCACGTTTGGCACCATGTGCCGAAGAATGATCCGCGAATGGCTAAAACCCAGTGCTCTTGCGGCATCTACATACGGTATCTCTCGAATTGCCAGGGCACTCGAGCGAACGACCCTTGCGCACTGCGGAATAAATGGAATCGTAATAGCAATGACGACGTTGACAGTGCCTGCGCCCAACGTTGCTACAACGGCAAGCGCCAAAACGATCAACGGAAACGCCATCAGAATATCGACCAAACGTTGAACCACAAGATCAAAAAAGCCGCCAAAGTAAGCGCTCGCAACACCGAGAATTAATCCGAGAGTGGCGCCAACAAAAGCCGCTGTGAAACCGACGAACAAAGCAGTCCGCGCGCCATAGATGATCCGGGTCAGAATATCACGCCCAAACGCATCGGTCCCCATCCAATGATCGGCACTCGGCGGGACCAGCATGCTTTCAAATGAAATCATCTCCGGATCATAAGGGGAGATCATTTCAGCAAATATCGTCGCCAGCACCATAAGGACTACAATAAATGCGCCCGCGGTTCCCAAGGGCTGGCGCCGCATAAGACCACCAAATTGGACATACCAGGGATCCCGGGCCTCCTCCGGGACGATATATTCAGTCGCTGTTTCGGCAATTGCCAACGAAACGTCCTCAATCAACCGTAGCGAATTCGAGGATCAAGCCAGGCATAGACAAGATCAACTAAGAAATTGGTTAGAACTGCAACCAACACCACCAGCATAACCAGTTGCTGGGTAAGGTTAAAATCCTGTGCACCGACCGACTCGACAAACAACCTTCCCAAACCATTTAGATTAAACACCTGTTCAGTGACGACGAGGCCGCCAATCAGAAATGCAAATTCGATCCCAACAATGGTCAACACAGGCAACATGGAATTCTTAAGCGCGTGGCGGTTGATAATCACCTTCTCAATCATACCCTTGGCCCTTGCGGTACGAATATAGTCTTCCCGCAATACTTCAAGCAAAGCTGAGCGGGTCATTCGGGTGACCACAGCCGAATAACGATAGCCGGTTGCGACGGCAGGCCAGATTAGCTGGGACATGTTGCGCCAGAAGTCCTCAAACGGTGAGACATAATAAATTGGTGGCATCCATGGTTCACCAAAAAACTTCTGACTCCCGATCAAAAGGCCAAGAATAATCAGGATACCAAGCCAGAATGACGGCATAGCAATGCCTGCGATGCTGAACGAGCGCACGACATAGTCAACCCAGGTGTCCTGCTTAACGGCGGAGATAACGCCAAGTGGAATCGCAATGAGCACGGCCACCAGCGTTGCCATGATCGCAACCTGGATTGACAACTTAAAGCGTATAGCAATCTCATGGGTAATCGGTTTGCCTGTCCACATCGATTCGCCTAAATCCCAAGTGACGTAACCACTGACAAAGTTGTAGAACTGTACAAGAATTGGCTTGGTGAGGCCCAGTTTCTCTCGGCACAGTTCGATCTCAGCCTCATCTACGAAGAGGCCGGTACCTGCCAATCGTACTTCGCACACATCACCAGGGATCAGCCGGAGCATAAAGAAAATTATCATCGCCGCGCCCAGCAAGGTCGGGATAATCAGTAACAGGCGCTTGGTGATATATCGATGCATGCACTTGTGCCAGAAAAGAAGACCGCCTGCCGCCGTATAGGCGACAGGCGGGCTCTTCAACTCAACAAACTACGTTAACAGTGATCTACTTCAGTAATCACTGATCCAACCAGAACATCGGTTATGAACAGTTGCCATCTGTACACCAGACATTGTCTAGGTGCTGGTTCAGGTAATGGCTCGGAGCGATCTTCCACCCCTTCACATACTCGCGGTGTGGGTTGATCTTGTACCACCACAGGGTGATGGCACCACCAGCGAGGTCTAATGCCGCCTTTTCATACTGGCGCATGAGTGAGCGTTGCTCATCAAGAGTTTCCGCTCGCATCAGGCTGTCATAAAGATCTTCCACTTCCTGGCTTTCACACTGCGAATAGTTGTTGCCGGCGCTGCACAAGAACTTCGACACATCAGCGATCGGGTTGATCACCGACTGACAGTTGAAGTCGATGGAGACATCGAAATCAAACTGTTTACGCAGGGTCGCATAGAACTGTGGTGACGGCTTCACCGTCTGCTGTGGATCCAAGCCTATCTTGCGCCATTGATCCACCAGCCAGGTACCCACCACTTTGTACGGCTGGTCAACACCGCGGTTATTGAACACAAACTGAAATCCTTCCGGGACCCCGGCTTCTTTCAATAAAGCTCGTGCCTTGGCCCGGCTCGCTTCGATATCGCGGGAATACCCGATCAGTTGCTCCAATTCTTCCGGCGACGCGGCCAGGGGGTGTCCCGGGAATACCAGACCACCAACCGTCTTAACGATCGCGATCTGCGACAGATACTTCGAGCCCGCATAGCGATCGACCGCGAGGGTCAGTGCTTGCCGCACCCGAACATCATCGAAAGGGGGCCGCTTGGTATTGGCCGTCGACATCAGCACGCAGTTCCAGTCGCTTTCTTGGACTGTCAACTGGTCACCCAGCGCGTTAACCATATCGTCCCTTGCCTTGGGCGGAAATCCGCGAAACTCAATGGATGCCTGATTGCCGCGGATAGCATTAATCCGAACAGCCATCTTCGGTGCAGAAATCGCCTTGAACCCATCCAGGTATGGTTTTCCTTCGAAGTGATAATTCGGGTTTTTCTTACCCATTACATGTTGCCCTGGAATGTCCTCAACAAAGATAAAAGGCCCGGTACCGTTGACGTTCTTTTTATGCCAATCATAGCCATGGGTATCCAGATCTTTCTTGCTGTAGATAAAATTGAACGGCGTTGCCACAGCCGGAATGAACGCACCTGAGGGGAACTTCAGATTGAATACAACCGTGCTGGCATCGGGCGCTTCAACAGAATCAACCATCTTGAAGAACGCCTTTCGTGAACTCGGTATACCTTCAGGCGGGAAAATGATTTTGTCATAGGTGGCCTTGATGTCCGCCGACGTCAATGGCGTGCCATCGTGAAACGTGACACCACTTCTGATCTTGAACGTGTACTTCGTGCCGCCATCTGTAGCTGCCGGCACATCGCCTTCACACAGGTCGCACTTAAAATCGGCCGGGTCCGCCGGATTATCCGGATTTACTCGAATCAACAGGCTGTAGAACGGCCTGATCGGATGCACCATTCCAAACGTGGTTTCCTGATGTCCATCATACGATGGGATCTTGCTGGCCACTACAAAATTCAAGGTTCCGCCGGGTTCCGGGGTCGCCGCCGATGCAGTCATAGTCAGACCTGCCGCCAGAAACGCTCCTGTCGCTATAGAAATGACAAATTTACTCTTGCGTTTTTTCATTTCCTACTCTCCTCGCTTTTGTTTAACAGCGTCGAATTGTTTACCAGCATCAAAACATGCCGATCAGATCATTGTTGTTAATATTAGCCTTTGCAGTCAACACCTATTTCGCACCCGTATACATTAGAAAACTCTTATTAGGCTATGGCTGTACACAGCAAAAAGACTAAACCTGGCTGCAGGCTACCGAGTGCCCAGGTGAAATCTCCCGGCCCTGTGGCACTGATGCCCTGCAACTGTCCACTGCCAACGTGCAGCGGGGGTGAAAAACACATCCGCTGGGTGGATTCATGGGGCTTGGCACCTCGCCTTGAAGCACCTTATGCACTCTATGACTTTCCACCTCAGGATCTGGTATAGGTACCGCATCCAGGAGGGCGCGGGTGTATGGATGTATTGGACGATCGAATAGTTCATCGCCGCCGGCTAGTTCAACCAGGTTGCCAAGATACATAACTGCGACCCGGTCCGAAATATGCCGTACCACGCTCAGGTCGTGCGCAATGAACAGATAGGTTAGATTGAACTGCCTGCGCAGATCTTCCAGCAAGTTAATGACCTGGGCCTGGATTGATACGTCCAGCGCTGATACTGCCTCATCGCAGATAATAAATTCCGGGTCAAGTGCTAAAGCGCGGGCTATGCCTACCCGCTGTCGCTGGCCACCACTCATTTCGTGTGGATAACGATCAGAGAATTTCGGATCAAGGCCGCAAACACTCAGCAATTCGTTGACGCGAGCCCGGCGTTGTTGTGGATCCTTGATGATACCGTGCACACGCATGGGCTCGTCCAGCATGCTACCGATCTTCATTCGTGGGTTGAGCGAGCTATACGGGTCCTGAAAAATCACCTGAATCTTTTCCCGGACAGGCACCAACGCCTTCTGATCCAGTTGCGTGAGATCCCGCCCTTTAAACAGTATCCGACCACTGGTAGCGCGTTCAAGCTGCAGGATACAGCGCCCGACCGTGGTCTTACCGCAGCCGGATTCTCCCACCAGGCCTAAAGTCTCTCCGGGTGAAATATTGAACGATACGCCATCGACCGCTTTGACGTGGGCTACCACTTTTTGGTGCACGGTGCCCTCGGTCACCGGGAAATGCATCTTCAGGTTACGAATCTCCAAAAAAGACGGCGAAGCCCCTTGGGGGTCCGCCTCAATGGACTGTTGCACTCCGGTAGCAGGGGTCACGATGCGGCCCTCAGGTCCCGCATTTCACTGGCGCGCCAACAGGCGACCGAATGGCCATCTTCTGCTCCATCCAGTGGGGGAATCTCGGTAGCGCATCGGTCAATAGCAAATCGGCAGCGCGGCCGAAAGGCGCAGCCATCATCCAGGCGGGTCAGATCAGGCGGCTGGCCCGTAATAGGCACCAGACGTTCCCCTCGCGGCTGATCCATGCGCGGGACCGATGCCAATAATCCCAGTGTGTAGGGATGAAGCGGGTCATGATAGATCTGCTTTGCTTGCCCCATCTCTATCATTTTCCCCGCATACATCACGTTTACCCGATCCGCATATCGGGCCACGATACCCAGATTATGGGTAATTACAATCAGGGCTACGCCAAGCTCTCTGGTCAACTCCTTCATCAACTCCAGAATCTGTGCTTGAATGGTGACGTCTAGTGCGGTCGTGGGTTCATCGGCAATAATCAACTTTGGCTCACAACTGAGCGCCAATGCGATCATCGCCCGTTGCCGCATCCCCCCGGACAAGTGGTGGGGATACTGATCGAGTCGCCTTTCCGGGTCCGCAATGCCCACCTTTGTCAGTAATTCAACCGCCCGTTTCTTGGCAGCCTCTAAAGATAAGCCCAGATGATGCTGCACAGTTTCAGTAAGCTGCAGCCCAATCGAGAGCACTGGATTCAATGAGGTCATCGGCTCTTGAAAAACCATGCTGATTTTTCGACCCCGAATGGTACGAATCTCATCTTCGCTGACAGTCAACAAATCCTTGCCCATGAAGTGGATCGTTCCGCCAACCACCTTACCCGGCGGCCAGGGGATCAAGCGCAGGACGGACATAGCGCTGACCGACTTACCACAACCGGATTCACCGACAACCGCCAAGGTTTCTCCTCCCTCAACGTCATAAGAGATGTCGTCTACGGCTTTAACAACACCGCTCGAGGTGAAGAACTGGGTCTTCAGGTTCTTTACTTCCAACAACTTAGGCATTTATCCAGATCCTCAAAGGTAATACTCTGCCCTTTACAACCAGAACTCGACCGGCTTCGCGCCGGCCCATAATCGACTATCGGATACCCACCGAACAGGCTCATTAAACTCTGTCTGCATCTATAAATTTAATGCCGGCCGTGGGCAATCCCCTCCGGTAGGATGGTAACTGTTTTCGAGTTAGCCATTTCATTTTGACCGATGCCCTGCACTATACACTGGATGCGCTGGGACACGATTGAACCAATATGGACTCATTTACTGGTCAAACCATTTCTTTTCAAAGGCCCAAACTTTATCGAATCCCATCATTTTGCTGAACCGTGTGAAATCATAGAGCGGGGTTTCCAACCCAGGACTGCTTCCCGTCTCCTTTAAGTGCATATACACTGATTCCACGGCCTTACCCGCAGCCAAAAACGCAGTGCCAGGAAATATTGCCATCTGGTAACCGATTTCCTGTAATTGCTGGGCAGACAACACCGGTGTACTCCCACCTTCTACCATATTTGCAATCAACGGCCGGTCGATCTGGTGGCAGATCTGGGTCATTTCCTCGATCGTCTCTGGGGCTTCGACAAACACAACATCTGCGCCCGCTTGGGCAATAGCCTGGCCGCGCCGAATCGCCTCGGCAAGGCCGTGCTGAGACCGAGCGTCAGTTCGACCAATCACCAAAAAATCATCGGACTCCCTGCTTGCAACAGCAACTTTGATCTTGGCAACCATATCCTCAATCGGAATCACCCTGCGGTCGGGCGTGTGACCACATTTCTTGGGAAACTCCTGATCCTCCAGTTGTATCGCCACTGCACCTGCTCTTTCATAACCTCGCACCGTATGTTCGACATTCAACAACCCACCATACCCGGTGTCTCCATCGGCAATAAGTGGGGTGATCGTCCCTTGCGCAATCTTCGCTACGCTATCGACCATCTCGGAATAACTCGCAAGGCCCGCATCAGGTAACCCGAGACTCGAAGCAACTACACCGTACCCAGTCATGTAGAGTCCCGGGAACGCCATGCGGTCAGCAATTCGCGCGGAGATCAAGTCAAACACTCCGGGCAAGGTCATGTATTCACCTTGGCGGAGACGATTCGCAAACTCTTTTCTTTTTTTTGCGTTCATTGGTACTTAACTACAAAATCCCAGGATGACAATCAAATACCCAGGCCCGAACCCATACTGAGTCCCAGAGTACTGGCCAGGGCATCTTGGCTGACCAATATCGCACTTGATGTGCTAAGAATACAACTGTTATGAAAAAAGTCATTTATTCCCTGGGACTGGGTGTCATAGGTGGTGCGGTCGGGGCTTACCTGAACATCCCACTTGGATGGCTGCTCGGCGCTATGGTGGCAAATATTGGGGCCAGCCTGCAAGGTGTATCCCTTGCAATTCCCCAATGGCTAAGGTCAATCGCGTTTATCGGGCTTGGGGCTATGCTCGGGACGGCTTTTGAGCCAGAACTGCTGGATCGCATTCACCAATGGACTGTCACCATGGCTGGAATGCTCTGTTATCTCGCTATAGCGATCCCCTGCGCCTTTATTTACGGGCGCAAAGTTACTGGATTCGACAATTTGACAGCAGCATTTTCCAGCATACCCGGCGGTTTGGGGGTTATGGTTATTCTCGGAGCAAGTGCAGGCGCAGACCCACGGACGACGGCGCTTGCGCATACAGCCAGACTTGCCACGATTCTGATGGTTCTACCCTTTTTATTGCGCCAATTAATCGGGATTGATCTCGACGTGACAGCAGCAGCGAATAGACCCACGGCGTCTATCAGTCTGGCCGACGCCGGGCTGTTTATCGCGCTCGCGGCCTCCGGGTCGCTGGTTGCCAAGACCGTGCGACTACCCTCCCCCTACTTACTTGGACCGTTGATTCCCATCGCCGGCGCACAGATGGCGGATTTAACAGATTTCCAAATACCGATAGAGTTTGTCAACGTGACTCAGGTGATTATCGGCGCCGGCATCGGTACGGCATTCTCCGGCGCAAAGCCACACGAGCTGTTTAAAACCTTTATCCTTTCCAGCGGGTTGACTTTGCTGTTACTGGCTTTAGTGATCTTGTTTGCTTACGTGTTCACGGCTTGGACCGACATTGGTTTCGCAGCCTTGCTTCTGGCGTTTGTACCGGGCGGGCTCGCAGAAATCGGAATGCTTGCCTTGATCTTGAATATAGATCCGGTATTTGTGGCTTCGCACCACGCCGTACGGGTGTTACTGATTACCGTGACGGTGCCGCTACTAGCTTCGCGCTGGGTAAAACGCCAACAACAGCGAGAAAAACCTAACGCGTAAGCAGGGTAGCCTCTTCCGGCCAGACCAGGCAACGCCACCATTTCTCAAGATGATCTTAAAAACTGAACAAAAAGTGCGGCAAGCCCTTAAGTCGGTTGAGGCACAACTCCAGTCATACCCCACTCCTATCGCGGGCTGTGACGTGCAATTCAACTATCTGCTGGCCGAGCGACAACGGTTGACTGAACGAATCAGACAGATGCGCGGTGTGACTCAGTCGATTAGCCCTTCGCCGGAATCTCCGGACCGCTAGCACCTCGGGGGTTTCACTAAAGGCTGACATCTGAAACTCCGGGTCGTAGGGGCCGCCGTTGCTGCACAGACATGATCTCAGCTGTAACGAATTCGCGGATCGAGCCAGGCGTAAGACAGATCCACGAGGAGGTTAACTAAAACGGATACCGCGACAACGATCATCACCAGCGCTTGAATCATATTGTAATCTGCGTACAGCACTGAATCGACAAGCAACCTACCCAAGCCATTCAAATTAAACACCTGTTCGGTAACAACGAGCCCTCCCATAAAAAAGGAAAACTCGATGCCGATAATAGTAATGACCGGCAAAAAGGAATTTCTCAATGCATGGCGATTGAGAATAATCTTCTCCGTGAGACCCCTGGTCCGCGCAGTTCGGATGTAGTCCTCACGCAAAACCTCAAGCAGCGCCGAGCGGGTCATTCGGGTCACAACCGCCGCATAGCGGTACCCCGCTACCAGCGCTGGCCAGATCAGTTGAGACATATTGCCCCAGAAATTCTCGAATGGAGAAACATAATAGATCGGGGGCATCCACGGTTCGCCGAGCCATGCCTGGGAAAGGATCAACAACCCCAAAATAATGAGAATGCCCAGCCAGAAGGATGGCATCGCTACCCCCGCGATGGCAACGGTACGAACCAGGTAATCGACCCAGGTATTCTGTCTCAAGGCCGCAACGATACCTAACGGTACAGCAATGAGAAGCGTGACGACAGTCGCCATCACCGCTAACTGGAGCGATAACGCGAAGCGCAGCTCCAACTCCTCTATGATCGGACGCCCCGTCCACATGGAAACACCGAAATCAAAAGATAGTACGCCCCGCATAAAATGCCAGAACTGTATATGCAGGGGCTCATTCAGACCCAGCCTGTCTCGGCAGAGTTCAAGGAGTGCGGGATCAAGATCGGTGCCGTAGTCCACCCATCTGGCCAAACAGATGTCCCCGGGTATGACACGCATGAGAAAGAATATCAAGACCCCTGCCCCGAGAAGGGTTGGAATCATGAGGAGAATGCGTTTTGCAGTGTACTGTCGCAAGAGCAGGAATCCCACGCAGAACTATCCGTTATTGGCCAAAACAACGCCTACGATGCACCTTAGCAGATTCGGCATCACGTTGATCGCGTTCGCCAGCTCTCACCCACCTTAGGAGAAATACTTAGGGCAAATTTCCTGAAAGTTTTCCTTTTTGGCGGGCCTCCCAATCCCGAGAGTTCCCGCGCCTTTCGATAACCCTAGAATCGACAGTGGAATTTGCTGGCGGCCTCTGGTTTACTTGCCGCACCCGACCAGGTTCCGCCTATGAGCCCACCCACATTACCCGAGTACAACGAAGAACTTCTCGACTACCTCGAGTTGTTTCGCGGTAGAGGATTCCTGTCACCGGGAGGGGCCGACGAAACCAGGCGAGTCCTCGATCGGGTCAACCTTGAGAACCGGGATGTTCTGGAGATTGGTAGCGGGCTTGGCGGCTGCTGCCTGATTATCGCCGGTGAACGTGGAGCCCGTCACGTCCATGGCCTTGATGTCGAGCCTTTAGTTATTGAGCGAGCAGTTAAAACTGTCTTACAAGCCGGACTAGAGCAACAGATATCGTTCGAACTGGTTGAGCCAGGACCATTACCAGTTGCATCCGGTTCTTTTGATGTGATTTTCAGCAAGGACGCCCTGTGCCATATTGAGAACAAAAAAGCACTGTACGATGAGTTGTTCCGGGTCCTCAAACCTGGCGGGCAGATTGCGATAGGCGACTGGCTGATGCAGCGCCACGGTAAACAGTCCAAAGCAATGCAGACTTTTATCAGCACTACCGGTCTTTCCTTGTTTATGGACTCGCTGGACGGCGTAAAAACAAAGCTCACGTCAGCCGGCTTTCTGGATATTGAGGTAGTGAGCCGAAACGCGTGGTTTCGAGAGGAGGCACGCAATGAAGCCCGATTGCTCGACGGGCCGCTCGCAGGCGAGGTGGTCAGACTGAGAGGTCAAGAGATCGCCGATAGCTCCAACGAATGTCAACAACAAATGATCGTGGTTCTCGATAGCGGGGAATTCTGCCCCGCCCATTTTTTTGCCAGGAAACCTTGAGCGGACCTAGTGGACACAACCGGCAACGCGAAGGGCTGACAGTTCGGCCAATAATTGAACAGATTTTTAACCTGCAACCTGTACCCGCAATTATTGATGCACACCACAACTCAGCAAAACAGGAGAAGAATGTGAAAATGCTGACAAGAGTTTCGATCTACGCGTCACTGCTTTCCGACTCCTCTACGGGCCTCGGCCCACTGTTGAGTAATCGAGGTCTGTCAATGCGTGCTGTCGTCCTTCCCGGCAAGCCCGATGGCCTGCAACATGATTGCCAGGCCCACCATTGATAAGCGCCTAACAGGCTCCACCGAGAAAAAGATCGAGTCAAATTCATCGCTGCCTAATCTGGTTCCCTTCTCAAGACTGCCTGAACACGCAAACCGCCTGGTCGTTGATCATCCCGGAGGCCCGTTCAGACATGTTTCGTCTCCATCACTATGGTCTTGGGCGACTTCGTTATTCGAAAATGTCAAACATGACGGGTAACCCCCCCGTCTACGACCAAACTCTGCCCGGTAATATATCCAGCCCCATCCGATAGCAAAAACGCGGTGGTTTTTGCGATCTCATCGACCGTACCAACCCGGCCCATCGGGATACTCTGGGTAACCTCGTCCTTATGCGGCAAGCTATCGATGAATCCGGGTAACACGTTATTCATGCGGATATTATCCTTAGCGTAACGATCAGCGTACAGTTTTGAATAAACGGAGAGCCCAGCCCGCAAGGTGCAGGAGATGGGCAATGCCTGCTCGGGTTCGAACGCGGCAAACGTTGAGATATTTACCCAGGCGCCCACCCCTTGTTGTTGCATAACTGGGGTTATCAGACGAGTCATCCGAACGACATTTAAAATCAGCATATTAAAACCTAACTGCCACGCTTGATCGTCCAGCGAGAGAAGGCCGCCTTTTGGCGGGTGAGCCGTATGATTGACCACAGCATCAATTCTGCCGTAACGCTCGAGCGTCGCATCAACCAAACGTTCAAGGTCTGCCGCCTCAGTTACCGAACCCCGCAACCCAACGCCTCCAAATTCCTGCGCCAGGTTTTCGCAGGCATCGCTGCGTGACATGAGTGCTAACTGATACCCTTGCCGGTAAAGTTCCTCACTAACGGCTCTGCCAATACCGCCTCCGCCGGCGGTAACAATTGCAACCTTTTCTGCGTCCATCAGCTTCTCCTTTGTCTTGTCCTGAAAGTTGGGGTCATGTATTCATCTTCGGCTATCTTCCTTTACACTCTGGGTCTTCGATATTATTCGATTTGCATTTGACCCAAACGCATAAGGAGTACAAGTGATGAGCAATCTTAGCGGCGTATGTGTACCCGTCTGCACGGTATTTGATGATAACGGGGCTCAGGTAGCCGAGGCGCGCTACCTTGCCCATGTAGACCGCATGCTCGAATCTGGCGTGGATATTATCCTTCCTTGTGGCGGAACCGGCGAATTTGCTTACCTAAGTAGGGAAGAAAAAAGACGCCTGATTGAGATCACCGCAAAACACGTTGACGGGCGCGCTGCGGTAATCGCCCAAACGTCCGCCATCTATCTGCAAGACACTCTAGCAACAACCCGCCATGCCATTGATCACGGCGCAGATGCGGTTATGGTGTTACCGCCGTATTTTGAGGGCCCTGATGAACGCGGTGTAATTTCCCACTACGAGGCTGTTGCCAAGGCCAGCTCAGTTCCGGTGATGGTATACAACATACCGGTACATTCAGGCTTCGATGTCACACCGGCCTTGTTCGAAAAATTGCTTGAGATAGATGGTATCGACTACATCAAAGACAGTACGGGTGATTTGATACGAATCCAGGAACTCTTGCAGACCGGCGGGAAGATTTTTAATGGCGGCGATCCGATCACTTTCCCAGCGCTCGCCGCGGGTTGCGTGGGTTGCGTCTGGGGTTCAGTCAATTTCTTGCCGGACGAGGCGGTCACGCTCTATCAGTTAGTTTCCTCTGGCCAACTTAACGAGGCGGCTTCGCTTTGGCGCAAACTTGTAGATTCCCAACTGTTCGTCTGGTCTCATCAATACAACGCCTCGGTCAAGGCGGCCGCTCGCCACCGGGGATTCGATGTGGGGGACTGCCGTTTACCGGTGCTGCCTTTGGGCGAAGCCGATCTTTCGGCCCTGCACGCCTCGTTGGCAAGTATCAGCTAAGTCTCTGTGATCCGGTAACTACTGTTAACGTTTGACTTCTGGAATAAGTCCTCGCGGTGAAAAGCGCAGCACCAAAAGCAGCACCAGCCCCATTGTCATCAATCGCGTGTGCGCCGCGTTCTCCAACAGGTGTAGCCGCAAAGGGCTGTCGAGCGCCATCCCCGAGGTCAAAAAATTCATCAGTGCGAGGCCTATCGGTTCGGCCTCAATCCAGAAAAACCAGATCACGAAACCACCAAGGATCGAGCCCAGATTATTACCCGAACCGCCCACGATCACCATAACCCATACTAGGAAAGTGAATCGCAACGGCTGGTAAGATGCCGGAGTAAACTGACCATCCAGAGTTGCAAGCATAGCCCCGGCAAGACCGATTACCGCCGAGCCGAGCACAAATACTTGAAGGTGGCGTCCGGTTACGTTTTTGCCCATCGCACCGGCGGCAATCTCATTATCGCGGATCGCGCGCATCATTCTCCCCCAGGGAGACTTCAAGGCCCGCTCTGAGAGCCAGAAAATGGCTATAAGCACAACCAGAAAAAGCGCGGCGTAGTTCAATTTCACAATAAGCGAAGAGGCATCCACAACCGGAATCCCTGCCCAAGCGGCGAGATCATGAAGCCATAACGCCCCTTGAAGATCTATTTCGTAAGGTACTGGCCTCGGGAGTCCGTTGACGTTTTTAACTCCTCGCGTAAGCCAATCTTCATTTTTTAGAAAATAAATGATGATCTCTGAGATACCCAAGGTGGCAATCGCCAGATAATCAGAGCGCAGTCCCAGCGCTACCTTGCCAATAGCCCAGGCAACGATTGCGGCAAAGACCCCTCCAACAATCCACGAAAACATGATAGGCAAGCCAAACCCACCCAAAAACCCAGTCATTGCTGGCTCAACCGCCTCAATCGCATCGACTGCGGGGTCCAGAATAAGGCGCATCAATCCGTATCCGCTAACCGCAAGCAAGGCCGTTAGCCATATCCGGGCGGTTCGGGGTACCGGGAGTTTTTTCCATAACCATATTCCCCCTGCAATCGTCGCCAACCCAGCCAACAAACCCAGTATGGCGCGGGCGCCACCTGCATCCCAGGCCGCTGGTACCGGTGCGACAGAGACCACAATGGCGGCCAGGCCCCCTAAGGCGGTAAATCCCATTACCCCGGCATTAAAAAGTCCCGCATAGCCCCACTGAATATTCACCCCGAGAGTCATAATCGCTGAGATCAAGCACATATTCAGAATCGCCAGAGCGACATTCCAACTCTGCATAGCGCCAACCAGCATCAACAACACAGCCATTGCGGCAAAAAGTAAAGCGTTATTGGCGGACCGGCTCACAATGTCTTTCCACTAAAAATTCCCGTGGGCTTTATCAGCAGGACAATCACCAGGATAAAGAATGAGACAGCAAGCTTGTAATCGGTTGACAGCAACTGTACTAAGCCATCTGGAACCCAATCGCCCGGCGTCAGGTAACCCACTACCCGTTTATAGGCGAAAGTCACCAGCAACTCCGAGAAGGCGATAACAAAGCCCCCTGCGATAGCCCCCAACGGATTGCCTACTCCTCCCACGATTGCCGAAGCAAAAATCGGCAAGACCAACCCCAGATAGGTAAAAGGTTTATAACCTTTATCCAAGCCGTAAAGGGTGCCGGCAATTGCAGCCAACGCACCAGTAATAATCCAGGTAATCAGTACGACCCGCTCGGGGTTAATGCCAGACAGTAAGGCGAGATCTTCGTTGTCTGAGTAGGCCCGCATCGACTTTCCGGTTCGGGTTCGATTGAGAAACCAGAATAAAAGGGCGACAATTACTATGGCACTGATGACCGTGACGCCCTGAGAGGTCTTAATCGCCAAGCCCTGATCCAACCCGGTCATCTCCTTGAAAGCGCGGGCCTTCATTATAAAACGTTGGCCGTCAGCGAAAACCTGGTCTTTGGGTCCAATAATGAATCGGATCAGGCCGCTCAAGAAAAACAGCACACCTACCGAAACAATCAGGTAGGTTACTGGGACTGCTTTTTTTTCGCGATAGTAGCGATAGACAAGGCGGTCGGTTGCTACGCATAAACCGATTGTCGCCAGCATCCCTATGGGGAGCGCTAGTAAAGCGGTGGGAAGGGGCCCCAAACCGATCCCACGCGCCTGCAACACCCAGGTCACGAGAATTGTGACCATTGCGCCGAAGGACATTGTCTCGCCGTGGGCAAAATTGGAAAAACGCAAAACCGCGTAGACCATAGTGACGCCCAGGGCCCCGAGCGCCAACTGACTTCCGTATGCGATGCCCGGCACCAAAACGAAGTTACCTATGAGGGCCAAGGCGTTTAGGAAGTCTATCAGCACCTTGTTACCCGCCAAGAAAGGCCTTGCGTACTTCGACATTCGCCAACAGTGCTGCTCCAGTATCCGTGTAACGGTTACGGCCCTGAACCAACACGTAACCCCGATCAGCGATACTGAGGGCCTGGCGAGCATTCTGTTCAACCATGAGAATCGCTATCCCTGTACGCGCCACTTCGATAATTCGGTCAAACAACTCATCCATGACTATGGGTGAAACCCCGGCGGTCGGCTCATCCAGCATTAACACTTTGGGTTGAGTCATTAGAGCTCTGCCAACAGCGACCTGCTGGCGTTGGCCACCAGAGAGTTCACCCGCTAATTGGTTACGTTTCTCCCGTAACACCGGAAAAAGCTCGTAGACTCCAGACAAAGTTTCCGAGATATCATCGCGGCGGATAAAAGCGCCCATCTCCAGGTTTTCCTCCACAGTCATCGAGGTGAATACGTTGGCGCTTTGCGGCACGAAACCCATGCCGAGTTGTACCCGCTGTTCGGGTTTCAGGTGGCTGATATCCTGGCCATCCATCGTTACCTGACCCTCCCTTAGATCCAGCATACCGAACACTGCTTTCATCGCCGTCGACTTGCCGGCGCCATTCGGGCCCACCACCACCGCAACCTCGCCTTTGTCCACCCCGATGCTACACTGGTGAAGGATATCAACGCCTCCGTAACCCCCACACATACCTTCTCCCGCAAGGTAGGTCACAATGGCTCCTGTTGGGTCTGTTTTCGCCCGGTTCCAAGGTAGGCCTCAATGACCGCCTCGTTATTCATGATATTGTCGGCTGTGCCTTGTGCCAGCACGCTGCCCGATGCCATGACAATAACTGGATCGCATAACCTGGAAATGAAATCCATATCGTGTTCGATCATGCAGAAGGTATAGCCTTGCTCCCGATTAAGCCGCAAAATGGAATCGCCAATGGTTCGCAGGAGAGTGCGATTGACCCCAGCCCCGACTTCATCGAGAAATACTATTTTCGGTTCGGCCATCATCGTGCGGCCCAATTCAAGAAGTTTCTTCTGGCCGCCCGATAAATTACCGGCAAGCTCGTTCACGACCGAACTGAGTTGGAGAAAATCAACCACCTCATCGGCACGTTCTCTGATTACTGTTTCCTCAGCAACGACTTGCCCAGGGCGTAACCAGGTTGCAACCAGGCTCTCACCGGATTGTCCATTTGGAACCATCATCAGGTTTTCGCGAACACTTAACGACGAGAATTCGTGGGCAATCTGGAAGGTTCGCAAAATGCCTTTCGCAAAAAGCTCATGGGGCTGACGCCCAGTTATGTCTTCGCCGTTCAGTAGGACTTTTCCCTCGTCTGGAGGGTAAATTCCGGCGATGACGTTAAAAAGAGTAGTTTTCCCAGCGCCGTTGGGGCCAATCAGCCCCGTGATGCTCCCCTGCTCGATCGCAAGTGAGGCATCTTCGACCGCATGGATGCCGCCAAAGCGTTTATACAGGTGCTCGATGACAATCAAATGTTAAACCGCCGGCAAAAAAAAACGGCCCGGCATAACAACCCGGGCCGTAACTGTTTCAGCTTACCGGTAACCGACGGTGGTGTTCTTTCCGCCTTTAACCAGAATTTCTTTGTAGCTGCCTGCAGATTCACCTGGGCCGATTAACTCAACCGCAGAAGCGCCCACATAGTCAACATCTCCTCCGCTGGCAATATGTTCCAAGGCCTTTCCCAGGTCTCCAGGAAAGACTTTCTGGCCTGGTGCATTCGCGACGTCCATCACCTTCGATTTAAAGTCCTGACTGTTAGTAGACTTGGCTGCCTGCATGGCGAGGATTAGAAGCGCTGCGGCATCGTAGGACTCCGGTGAAAACGGACCGCTTTCAAATCCAGCCGCTGTAGCCATCTCGGTAAACATCGCGGCACCAGGGCTATCGGTCCCTGGTACGTCGCCGATAGATCCATTTAATCCATCACCTATATCTGTCGGGAGACTGTCTCCAATCATTCCGTCCGGCAGATAGAAGACGTCAAAAGCCCCAGTATCAAGGGACGCCTGGATAATGCCTTTACCACCGTCATTGAGATAGCCGGCAACCACCAAAATATCTCCGCCGGCCTGAGCAAGTGCCGCGACCTCAGCACTGTAGTCACCTTTTCCATCTTCGTGAGCCACATTAATGGTTACGTTTCCGCCAGCTGCTTTGAAGTTGCTCTCAATGCTGTCAGCGAGCCCCTTGCCATAGTCATTGTTGGTGTAGGTAATCGCGGCGCTCTTATATCCATGATCACCTAGAATTTCGGCGACCACCTGACCCTGACGGGCATCCGAAGGTGCAGTGCGGAAAAACAGGCCGTTATCCTCCACCGTTGATAACCCAGGTGAGGTAGCAGAGGGAGAGATCATTACGATCCCATTCGCCATTGCGACATTTGCCAGGATTGCGCCAGTGACGCCGGAGCAGTCGGCACCCATAATGGCATTAACTTTGTCCGAGGTGATTAAGCGCTCGGCCGCGGCTGTAGCGGCTGCTGAGTCAATACAGGTTGAATCTGCACGGATGCTGGTAATCCCCGTTCCGCCCATAAATGACCCGCTCGCATTCGCTTCTGCGATGGCCAATTCAGCGCCGGCTGCCATGGCCGGTGTCAGAGACTCAATCGGCCCGGTGAAGCCCAAAATTATTCCTATCTTGACATCATCGGCGATCGCAGCCCCTGAGAGCATCGCGCCGGTTACAAGAGCCAAAAATACCTTTCTCATCAGATTCCTCCTTGTGTTGTTCATAAACCAAACCGGGTGGGGCAGTAATTAATCCTACCCGCACCGCACAGGCGAATACTGACACAGCGCCGCTGTCAAAAAAAGGCCCAATAAAGATCTATGACCGAAAAGAGTCAAACATAGCGCGAAAATGTTTAGCCGAAAAGCCCAGTGGGAATGCGGTTCAGCCAAACTCAGTCACTTACATTGGAGTCGATTTAGCGACGGGGAATATCATACATAAAACCAACAAGTTAGATGTCATTTAGTTTCTATCTATTTGTTTTATCGATCGTTTTAACTTCTTATTTTAGAACGGTGGCTAAATTATTGAAGTGCTGTGGTGGTGGGCAATTGAGGCGCAAGCACAAAATTCAGGCACCTATGCGCTGCCCGAAGTGCCCGCTCCACATCAGCCACTGTTCCGGCCCGTGCGAAGATAAACCCCGGGTAAGCGCAGCCTTCCGGCCACGGTACTAAGATCTGACCTTCTCGAACGTCGATCTCGACATCGACAATGCCGGGTTCGCGCCGGGCCGCGCTAATGCCTTCAACCCGACGGAGCACTCCACCTTGTGTCACTGGAATCATCATGACCCCGCTAGAGCCCGTGCTCTCGCCCACTGCTGCTGGCAGCCGTGCCGCATTAGCCAACACCAGTTCCTCCAGCGAACACCCAGTTTGAAATTCAAGTATCCGCCCGCAGCGCCCCCCAACTGTCCGCCCGGCGATTTCAAGAAACCAAACCCCCGAAGAATTGATACGAAGCTCGGCATGCAAAGCGCCCTCACATATTCCCAACTTTCGACACAAAATCTCTAGGCTACCAATGACTTGGCCGGTAACCTTATGACTGAGCCTCGGTGGGGTCAGATAGATCGTTTCTTCGAAAAAAGGCCCCGCCATCGGGCCAGGTTTCTCAAAAATAGCCAGGACCTGCAAACGCCCCCGCTTGAGCAAACCGTCTACCGCATATTCGAGCCCATCAATATAATCTTCAACAAGCACGACATCTTCACCCAGCTTCCCCTCGGAATACAGCAGGCTGTGGATCCGCTTGAGCGCCCGACTCAATTCCCCGGGGTTATCGCAGCGAATCACACCACGGCTGGCGGAAAGCATGGCGGGTTTAGCCACACAAGGATAGTGAACACCAGGTGGGGCTCCCCGCTCGAGGTTTTTTGAATCCAACGAAATAAATTCGGGACACTGGGTTTCATTCGACTGGCACAAACGACGAAAGTGAATTTTACTGGTTTGTGCCTTGATAGCATCCGCTGAATTACCGGGCAAACCATTGCGCTCAGCCGCGACGCCCGCCAAGCCGACGGTCTCATCATCACTTGCCAAAATCGCAGCAAATGGGTTTTCAGCAACAGCCCTGGAAATAGTATCAAGAGCATCGGTCTGAGATTTACGATTTAACGCAAGGCCGCCAGAGCGGCTCGCTAGGCATGCCTCACCAAACGAAGCGACTACCAGCTCGACGCCAAGTTTCTGTGCTGCAAGCACAAAGGCGCCTGTACGATAGCTGCGATCCGGCGCGATCAGGAGCGCCCGGGGCTTTTTTTCAGTCGGAAGCAGCGTCAAGAACCATTCGATTTAGCGCGCCGCAAAACCACTGATAATAAGTCCAACGCCAGCCATCAGCGCTATGCTAAACCAATCGTATTGAACCTTAATAGGCGCCGCCACAACCCCCGCAGGCACCGCTACCACCGACCGACTGAAATACATTATTGAATACAAACGACGCACTAACGCCGTCGTCCTTATAGTCAATCTCCGCGCCATGAATATACGAGTACGCAATCGGGTCGACCACCAGCGCAAAGCCGGATTCGTCGCTCATTTTCCGGTCTTTCGATCCGACAGATTCCGCAAAGGTCATTCCGTAATTCATTCCTCCGCAGCCTCCGCCGGAGACGAAAACCCGAACAGCACTAAGACCGTCGTCGGCATCTGCGAGCAACTGTGTAATTTTTTCACGAGCCGATACAGTCACCGTGAGTGAATCCGGGGATAATTCAGTTTGAGAAACGTTCATGATTGCGCGTCCTTATTCGTGGGCGAATATTGATTGCCCGGATGTACTGTGCCGGTAGATAATCTGTGGCTCTAAAAGCCTCACCCAGTATGTGGGTTGACGGGAAATTTTAACATGCGGCGAATCCATTGCGTTGTCCTTGATGCCGAGGCGGATGCCCTCGAGGAACCCCCCTACCCTGGGGACCTCGGTCAGCGGATTTTTGACACCGTCTCGCAAGAAGGCTGGCAGCAATGGCTCGAGAGACAGGTGTTGATCATCAACGAAAACCAGCTAAGCTCAGCTGATCCCCAATCCATTGATCTGGTCGAACAGCACATGCTGGGATTCCTTTTCGGTGAGGGTGACCTGGGGGCGATTCCACAAGGTTTTGCCCCAAGCAAGAAGTGACCTGCTAATGACCCGTCTGATCCATCAGCGAGCGCATCTCAGCAACAGCCTCACCCAGCCCTGAAAATACCGCGCAGGCTATGATCGCGTGCCCGATATTGAGCTCTGAGATTTTTGAGATCGATGCGACTGGCCCAACATTATCGTAGTTGAGCCCGTGCCCCGCGTTCACTCTGAGCCCTAAAGAAGCGCCAAGATCTACAGCGTTGACGATTCGCCCGAGCTCCGCCTCCGACCTTGTTGAGCTGCCTGCGTCTGCGAACCCCCCGGTGTGAATCTCTACAGCATCAGCCTCTATCACCTTGGCAGCATCAATTTGGACTGGATCAGGGTCAATGAAAAGTGAGACCCGAATATCGGTGTCTTTCAGTGCTTTGACCAACGGAGTAAGGGAGTCTATCTGCGCGGCGGCATCCAAACCACCCTCGGTAGTCAATTCGGCACGCTTTTCGGGCACCAGGCAGACATCATTGGGTTGCACCTGAATCGCGACGCCGAGCATCTCTTTTGTGGCAGCCATTTCCAGGTTCATCCTCGTCGTGATGACCTCACGCAACTGGTAAACGTCGGCATCCTGTATGTGCCGACGATCTTCACGCAAATGCAAAGTAATTAGGTCGGCACCATTCCCTTCGCAAATACGAACCGCCTCGGCCAGGTCGGGATAGCGTGTACCCCGCACCTGCCGTAATGTGGCAACATGATCAATATTGACGCCCAGTTCCATACTTTCTCCTTTGTTTGTCTTGGAAGATCGGAATCCACCTACATCAGATCTTGAAGGCCTGTACTAGGTCTGCTACTAGCGGGGTATAACCGCAAATAAACCGCTCGTGATAGGAGCGGTCGGCCCTCAAGCAAAACTCGCAGCACTGAGCGGTTAAGCTGTTTCAGCTCTAGGCGGGCCCGTTCATCAAATCCGGTCTCCGTGCGCAACGCAATCATCGAAGACCCGTGAACCAGGATCCCTTCATTTCGCCCAGGTTTATCTACAAAAGCACCTACTCCCGGCAAATATCGATAGGTTATATCTGCCTTCAGCACTGTGCCACTGTCCTGGTCACGGTCTAACTGTAAGCCATATCCGGCTTCATTCATCAACTGTTTCTCAAAGACTCTTAACACAGTCTCATCGTCCACCCCTTGGGCTAATTGCACAACCGCTGCCTGGTAATAGTCAAATAGAGTCTCATGCGGATCGTAACGGTGAAGGAACTTCAACAAAAGCTCATTCAAATAGTACCCACAGAAAAGACGTCGCCTGCGCAGGTTAAAAGCAGGGCCTGGGGACTCGCACTGAGTCAGAGTTTTGACTTCTCCCTTTCCTGACCACCCAAGAGTAATCAACCCAAACGGTCGTAAAACACCCCGAACCTGCGATTTTCGCTGGCGAGCACCCTTGGCGATTACGGTGAGCCTGCCATGCTCACGTGAAAAAAGATCCACGAGCAAACTGGTTTCTGAATAAGGTCTTCGATGAAGCACGAAGCCAGGCTGGCCTTTAACACGCACTGCCGTCATCGGGTTTGAGAGGTATCAAACACCATATCCCAAATCAACAACCGACTTTCGGTCGTCGACCCACCCGCGTTTGACTTTAACCCGTTGTGCCAGATGAACCCGACAATTCAACACGTTTTCGATTTGACGTCGCGCGGCGGAGCCGATTTTTTTAAGCCGCTCTCCACCGACCCCTATCAAAGCTGCTTTTTGACCCACAGTTTCGCACCAGATATTGATCTCAATGTGGAGAAGTTGATTTTCATCGGTTTCAAAGAGGGTGAGCTCCACACCACTGCCGTATGGGATTTCATCGCCCATCTGCCTGAAAATCTGCTCGCGAACAAGTTCTGCAGCAATAAAACTGGAAGAGGCAGTAGTTAGCTCGCTACTTGGGTAACCGGGACTTCCACAAGGCGCTGCAACCTGGAGCAACTCAAACAATCGTTCACAGTTATAACCGGATTTCGCCGAGACTGGAACAATCTCAACCCACGGGTGAATCTCCTGGAGCGCTTTAATTCGGGGTAGTACGTGGTTCACATTTGGCAAAAGATCTACTTTGTTCAAGACTACCCACAATGGAACCGAAGGCCTGGAGAAGTGGTCAAGCACGCTCTGGTCGGCTTGGGACCAGACTCGTGCGTCAATCACTTGGCACACTACGTGCGCGCCTTCGGCCGCCCCACGGGCCGATTGGTTTGCGATCCGATTAAGCAGTCTTCCACGAGCCTTATGAAGGCCAGGAGTATCGACAATCACGAGTTGAGCATCTTCTACGCTGCGGATTGCTTCAATGCGCCGCCAGGTTGTCTGGGGCCGGCGCGAGATTATTGAAACTTTAGCGCGTACCAGCTGATTAAGCAGGCTCGACTTGCCTACGTTGGGTCGACCTACCAGGGCAATCACTCCAAAACGGTGCGTATCAGTCATTTTCTGACCTATCTTTAAGTAGTTTTTCAATGCCAAAGGTTGCGGCTTGCTGCTCCGCGGCTTTTCGGCTGGCCCCTCGCCCGTGGGTAAGCAGTTCCCTTTCGGGTATTACGCATTCAACAACGAATTCCCTCCGATGAGGTTGACCGAGGGTTTGGGATACTCGATAGGCAGGGGGCATAAGCCCCTCCCCCTGAAGCAACTCCTGGAGCCGGGTCTTTGGATCCTTCGTCGGCGCTGCGCTGGCGATCTCGAGAAGTTCTGGTTGAAAGAGCGAAATGATCGCGGACCGAACTGTTGAAAAATCTGAATCAAGAAACATCGCGGCAATAAGTGCTTCGAGCCCATCCGACAAAATGGAGGATCGGTCTGCCCCACCACTACGAGCTGCGCCAACACCAAGTTGTAGTGCCGCTCCGAGATCAATCCGTCGGGCAACGTTAGCCAGTGTCCGCTGGCGAACCAGTTGTGCTCGTAAGCGGGTCAATTCGCCCTCTCCTGCATCACCGTAACGCTCATACAGCACAGCCGCGACCACCATTCCAAGAATGCTATCTCCAAGAAACTCCAGCCGTTCGTTATGGCCTGACCCCACGCTACGGTGTCGGAGCGCAGCGCTCAAAATGGTTAAATCGGAAAAATCATATCCAATTGCCTTTTGCAGTCGCTCGGCGGGCGTCATCTTTGTTACTGGATGCCCGTTCCAAGTCGATGCCAGTTGACCCAGCCCCCACCATCGGTATCCCAACTGAACCAGACAAAGAATGCCTTACCCACAATATTTTCCTTCGGAACGAAACCCCAATAGCGACTGTCGTTGCTGTGATCGCGGTTATCCCCCATTACGAAGAAATGTCCC
>Ga0207990_1000099_pt1 | contig 49734 bp, 63 predicted proteins | sample ETNtaG_8_FD_185780 | JGI IMG/M metagenome (GOLD analysis project Ga0207990, IMG submission 185780) | Marine microbial and viral communities from oxygen minimum zone, Eastern Pacific Ocean - ETNP201406SV75 (SPAdes) (version 2) | ecosystem: Environmental > Aquatic > Marine > Oceanic ...
ATTGTCGCAAGACTTCTGCCGAGGTCGCCTAGCCTGGTAGGGCGCGCGCCTGGAAATTGTTTAACCATAAAGCGCGTTCTCGCAAGGGAACGGGAGTTCGAATCTCCCTCTCGGCGCCATTTTATTCTTCTAATTTTTGTATTATATCGTTAAATTTCCAAGGCCCACACTGTGCATCCATATCTTCATTTTCAAATAGACCTTTTTTGTGTAATTGATTTATCACATATGCTGAAAATGGTAATGCTCCTGTAGCGCCTGGAGAATTATAATTTAAAATATGAAATGAAGCATCCTCTTCTAGTAAAATCACATCTGGAACAAATTTCCCTTTCTCATTAATTACTGATGATCTAATGCCTGCCGTTCCTTTTTGTGTAATTTCATTTACATTAATTTTTGGTAAGAATTTTTTTACTCTTTCAATCATTATTGATTTTGACATTGATGATTGTATTTCACTAAAAGCAAGTTCTTGAAATTGCTTGTCAAAAATTGCTTTTCTAGCTCCTGAACCAAGCATTTCAATAACTTTAGGTACGAATTCTTTGATGTTTTCTGAATTATCATATCCATATGGGCTAAACACTGGAACTGCATTTGGTCCAATCTCACAACTACCATCTACTCTAATAATCCAATGAGGATCTAAAAATGGATAATCTGGAAATTCTGGAACAGAATAAACACTTGTTTTAGTTAAGCCATGATATTTTTTTGGAGATTTCCAATACTCTCCTCTAAAATGTACATCAGTAAGGTTTTTTGCAACTTTCATATTATGTGCAATATCAATTGCTTGACCTCCTGCTGCATTAATCAAAAAATTTGCAAAAATTTTATGATTTTTATTAATTGTAATTTCCCATTTGTCATCCACTTTTTTTATTTGAGTTGCTTTTGTATCTAAAAGAAAATTAATTCCATTTTCTTTACTATCCTTCATTATTGATTTTGTTAATATGGAATAATCTGTTGATCCGTCCCTATGCACGTAAAGAGCTCCTTCACATTTTATTTCAGGTTCAACTTTTCTTAATTCTGTTTTATCCATTAGTTCAATATCTTTTTCTTTTAATCCATTTTGTTCTCCCCATTTGAGATATTTTTCAAGAACTTTGATCCCTTTTTCTTCTAATGCAACTTCTATTACTCCATCTTTTTTAAATGGTAAATTTCGTAATTTAGAATATTCTTCCCACATTTCATATCCATGAAATGCTGCATTTGCAAATAATTTTTTCTTTTCAGGATTGTATAAGTATGGTGCATGAACTTTTCCTGTATTTCTACCACTAGTATGATGTGCAACATTGTGTTCTTGTTCTATGACTGCAATTTTTTTTGATTTATTTAGAAATGATAAAAAATATGAAAGTGAAGTTCCTAAAATTCCACCTCCAATTATTATAATGTCAAAATTATCTTTCAATTAATTTTAGTATGTATTTGTTTGATATTAAATTAATTCAATATCCGCCAAGGTTAATATCTAATTAATTTTTAATTTTAGTATGTTACCTGACAAATGTTCCGTTACTGAAGAAGGAAAACAATGTGTTAATCCTCCTGAATTCATCGTATCTATTGTTGATAATACAGATGAATACATGTTTGGATTAACTTGTCAAAAACATAGATCAATTGTATCTGGTAAACTTGGTATTTTACAAAATGAAGGTAAAATTCATAGTGGCAAAATTAGTTTTACTCCTGTTAAATCAATTGGAACTGATTGTATTCATGGTGATGCTGATGATTTGGTCCAAATTGATATGAAAAAATTATAATAATTTGTTTTTCTAAATTAATTATTGCTTTTTGAATTACTATCTGATATACTCAAAATTGATGATGTTTTAATAATTACCAAAAATATTGGAGCCATATGTGAAATTCGTAGTAATTCTCTTTCTATTCGGCAAAAAGAACAATGGATTACAATTGGAGATAATGATGGTCCAGCACACATACACATTAATTCTAAAATGATTAAATTTGCAGAATTTATCCAAGAAGAAAAACCTGATAAGATTAGTTTCAGTGTGAGATTTTTTGATGAAAATAAAGATCGTATTATTGCTATGTTTTTTACAAAAATGTATGATGAATCTAAACATTTGATTCCTATGAGAAAAGAATTCTATGATTCATTAAATAAGAAATATTCTTCTAAAATTAATTTTTAAAAAAAACCTTGCCTGAAAAAGACAAGTAAAAAAGTATCATTTTTCGGATTCTTTTTTCTTTTTCTCTTTTTCAGATTGTATTTTTGCTAATTCTAATTCTTCGTTAGTATGTTTGAATTTTTTCAATGTATTTTTATTTTGTAATTTAGATATAAAAACTCAACATTTTGTTGGGTTTTAATTTACGCGTGACAATCAATATCCTACTGAATAAATTGGTTTTTTACCTTTCATCCCTAAAATCAAATTTTTAGTGGCAATTTCTGCCATTTTTATTCTAGTTTCTTTTGTAGAACTTCCTATATGTGGTGCTAATACTATATTTTCCAATTTAGTAAATTGATGTCTTTTGTTAACTGGTTCTGTTTCAAATACGTCTAATCCTGCACCTGCAATAATTTTTTGTTTTAATGCAATTTCAAGATCTTTTTCATTTACTACTTTTCCACGTGATGTATTTATCAAAAATGACGTCTTTTTCATTTTTTTGAAAATTTTCATATCAAACATTTTGTTAGTTTCTTTTGTATGTGGTACATGGATTGACAATATGTCACTTTGAGCAACTAATTCATTAAATGTGACAAACTTCACTCCCAGTCTTTTTTCTTCAGTTTTGGAAACTTGTTTTCTATTATGATAAACTATTTTCATATCAAATGCTTTTGCTCTTTTAGCCAATGTTTTTCCAATTCTACCCAATCCTATGATGCCTAAAGTTTTGCCTTGAAGATCCACTCCTACAAAATCATATGCTCCATAGATTTGCTTCCACTTTCCATTTCTGATAATTCTATCTCCTTCTGTAATTCTTCTTAACAAATCAAGTAATAATGCAAATGCCATATCTGCAGTTGCATCTGTTAAAACTTCTGGAGTATACCCAATTCTTATTTTATTTTTTTTTGCATATTTTGTATCTATATGATCATATCCAACACTATATGTGCTAATTATTTTGAGATTTTTTCCTAACTGGATTATCTCTTTATCTATTTTATCATATGGAAAACAGATTAAACCTTGAACTTCTTTAATTTTTAATTTTAATTTACTTTGAGGTATGGGGATTTTTCCTGAATGAATCTCAATATCATAGTTCTTTTTTAGATCTTTTAATGCAAAATCATGTAAATTTCTTGTAAGAAAAACTTTTTCTTTCATCAGTCTTTGGATTTATCTCAAACCATTTATACGATTTCTTTGTATCTTTATCATGTCTTCAAAAATTGAAGAGATAGAGGAATTTGCTATTTGTGTTGAATGTGGTAATTCTATTGAGAAATGTGTATGTGTTTGTCCCTATTGTGGTGAACGTGATAAATGTGAATGTGCATTATTTGATGCAGCTACAGGTGGATAATTGAAAAAAAATTCACCTTGTAGTTATTATCTGAAAAAAGGATATGAATATTTGTGAGTTCTATTGATTTTACTTGGTTAATTGGTGGTCCGCAAGGTAGTGGAGTAGAATCTGGTGCCAATATTTTTTCTAAAGTTTGTGCCCAAATGGGTTATCAAATATTTGGTAAACGAGAATTTTATTCTAATATTAAAGGTGAACACAGTTACTTTACCGTTAGGATTTCTGATGAAAATATTCATTCTAATGTCAATGATGTTAATTTGATGGTTTCATTTGATGCTGAAACAATCTTCCGTCATTTTGATGAAATTTCTTCTGATGGGGGAATTATTTATGATTCTGAATTAGAAAATATTACTACTGATAAAGTTAGAACTTTGGATACACCATTTAAAGATCGACTACATAAATTACTTGAATCAAAAAATAAACCTTTTACAATTGCAGGAGTACTTGAACTTGCTAAAGAAAATGGTACAACACTTTATCCTGTTTCTTTCAAAAGTTTACTTAAGCATCTTTCTGAAGAAGTTGACAATCCTCGATTACGTAATTTAGTTAGAATGTATAATGTAATTGGTGTTTCATTGTCTTTGGGATTAATGAAAATGTCTTCTACATCTTTAGTTAATTCTATTGATGATATATTTTCAAAAAAACCACAAATTGCAGAAATTAACAAACAAACTGCAAATTATTCTTATAATTTTGCTTTTAATAATTTTAAAAATTTTAATTATAATTTAACTGGAATTTCAAAACAACCTGATACTATTCTTGTTCAAGGTCACTTTGGAACTTCACTTGGTAAAATGGTTTCAGGTTGTAGATTTCAACCATACTATCCAATTACCCCTGCATCTGATGAGAGTGTCTATTTGGAATCAAATGAAATTTTAGAAATTGAAAATGGAAGACCTGGTTCTACGATAGTTGTTCAAACTGAAGATGAAATTTCTGCAATAGGTATGATGATTGGTGCATCTCTTACTGGAACTCGTTCATCTACCTCTACATCCGGTCCTGGATTTGCATTAATGACTGAAGCACTGGGTTGGGCTGGAATTAATGAGGTTCCAATTGTAATTACTTTGTATCAGAGAAGTGGTCCGTCAACTGGTTTGCCTACTAGGCATGGTCAGGATGATTTACTTTTTACTGTATTTGCTGGATGTGGTGATTTTCCAAAAATCGTCTATGCTTCTGGTGATATCGAAGAGAGTTTCTATGATACTGGCAATTGTTTTAATTATGCTGATAAATTTCAAATCCCTGTAATTCACATGATGGATAAATTTCTATCAAGTTCTGTTGTAACTTGCAAAAAATTTAATCCAAAGAAAATTTCAATTGATAGGGGTAAATTATTAGATAAAGTTGAAGGTGAATACAAGCGATTTGCTTTTACTGATGATGGAATATCTCCTCGCTCTAAACTTGGAATGGATAATGGTATATTTTGGAATACTGGGGACGAATCTGATGAAATGGGTCACATTACAGAGGATCCACAAATTCGTATCAAGATGATGGATAAGAGAATGTCGAAATTAGATTTGATGTTGAAATCTATTCCAATCACTCAACAAGCTGTATCGTATGAAGTTCATGATTATACAATAATTTCTTGGGGTTCTACAAAAGGTCCTATCATTGATGCACAATCCATGTTAAAAAAAGAAGGTATTGATATTGGATTTATTCAAATTAAATTATTACATCCTTTTCCAACTGAATACATTCAATCTCTTCTTAAAGATGCTAAAGTTCTGATTGACATTGAAGCAAATCATTCTGGACAGTTAGGTAAAATCTTTAAACAAAACATTTCTCGAGATATTGACTATTATATTTTGAAATATACTGGAAGAGGAATGACCAGCACTGAAATTTATGATTCATTGAAGAAAATTGTACAAAATAAAGCTGCAAAAAGGGAGGTACTTAGTCATGGCGCTTAAACTTGGTGATTACAAAACTGATGTTCACAATGATTGGTGTCCTGGATGTGGTGACTTTGGCATTGTAAATGCATTACAAATGGCATTAGCTGAAATGGGAATTGAGCGTGATAAGGCTACAATTTTTTCAGGAATTGGTTGTTCTGGAAAAACATCTCATTTCATTAACACGTATGGTGTTCACACGTTACACGGTAGAGTTCTAACTTTTGCTCAAGGTGGTAAACTTGCAAATCCTGACATGACTGTTGTTGCAGTTGGTGGTGATGGCGACGGATTGGGAATTGGTGCAGGTCATTTTGTTGCAGCTGGCAGACGTAATATCGATATGACTTACATCATTTTTGATAATGGTGTTTATGGATTAACAAAAGGACAAGCCTCTCCGACACTCAAACTAGGCGAAAAAACAAAATCTCTACCTACTCCAAATACTAATTCTAATGTAAATCCAATTGGATTAGCAGTAGCTAGTGGCTATACCTTTGTTGCACGTGGGTATTCTTATGATGTAAGACATCTCAAAGATCTAATCATTAAAGCAGTTAAACACAAAGGTCTTTCATTTCTTGATGTTTTACAACCTTGTCCCACTTACAATGATGTTAATACTAGAGATTGGTATGCAGGTGTTGATTTAGCTAAAGAATCTATGGAAAGACATTCTAGAATTTACAAACTTGAAGATACACAATTTGATCCCACTGTGAATTATGCCGGTGAAGTTGAAGTTAATGAAAAATTATCTCAAGCTTTGATTAAATCTCTGGAATGGGGGGATAAAATTCCTACAGGTGTTTTTTATCAAAATGAATTGGTTTCACCATTTAGTACTCGTTTAATTGATAAAATTCCAAATTATCTTGAAAACCCTCCTGCAAAACAAACTATTTCTAATACTGGACTTCCAAATACTGATATTTCCAAAATTCTTGATTCTCTAGATATATGATGCTCTTTTAGTCAATTTCTTTTTCAATTTCTTTCCAAACATCCCCTTTGTATGTAAATTTTTTATCTTTTGATCTTGCTGTATCTGTTTTCCATCTAATTGATTCAATATCAAATTTATAATTAATTTCTAGAATACCTTTTGGAATTTTTTTAGGATCTAAGTGATGTGGTAATAATTCTATAACAAAATCCATTTTTTCTATTGCATTGTTAAACCACTGTCTTTCTATTACGTCAACAATGAATGTGATTTTTGGATTACCTGTAAAATTAATTTTAATTTTTAGTGGATTACGATTCCCTCTTCTACGTTTGTATTCCTTTAAAGCCTCTTTTACTTTTTCCCAACGTTTAAAATCAAACCATTTGAAAAATGCTTCATTAAATTCTAAAGGAATATCGATGCTTAGAAAACTTACAAAATTTTCATCATTTGATTCAATCATTTCTTCTAGTACTGTGAATCTGGCATTTAGAAATCCATAAAGAACTTCTATTTCCCATGGTGAAATTCCATAATATTGTAATTTTGTTTTTAAATTTTCTGCCATTAACTAAAAATACCCAAATTTGTAATTAAATCTTCAAATCCCATTAAATTGGGTTCAAAATATTAAAATTATATAGACATGACAATTAGATTACTCATGAAGAAAGAATTTGTTGTAAAAAGCATTGATTCTGCACCTGATGGAGCACCATATGTTGTAATTTCACTATCTTCATTAAAAGATCTTAAGGAAGGATCTCAAAATCCACCGTCTGCTTTTGGTAGTCCAAAGGTAATGGGATTTTCAAATATGAATGATATGATGAAAGATCTTAACAAGATGATGTCTGGTGGTGGTGGAGGAGGATTTGGTATGCAATCTGGTGTTACTCAATTAAAGCTTGAAATGCATGAATACAAAGAGATGAGTCTCTCAGTTGGCGATAAAGTATTTCTTGAATTAAGTAAAGCAGAAACACTTGGTGTTTAGATAATTTTTTTCAAAATTACATGTAATATGTTGTAAATTAAAATTTTTAATTTTTACCAAATGGTATTAAAAAACTTCCAACCATAAAATGCTGCAACTGTTGCAATCACAAATAACATTGGCTTCCATGCAAATACTGGAATGCCTGGAGTTGCAAGTTTTACTTTATAATTATCCACCACTGTTGTAATGTTCTTCTTAATTTTATCGTGCCAAATATTGTAGTCTACTTGGTATTTTTTTAAAATTTCTTCTACTTCATAAACTACTGGTGTTCTTTGAGAAAACAAATGTTGAAGATAATCTCTTGATACTTCTACTTCTGCATGAATCCCAATTCTTCCTTTGTCCAAATCTACCATTCTGATGTGCATCTCCCATGGTTTTTTCAATTTTAGATTTATGCCATTTCCAATTTGATCTGGTTGTTTATGTTCCAATTTTACTTTGGTAAATCCTTCTGCTGTAAATATTTTCATTAATTCTTCAAAACTTTTTTTGACAACGATGTGGAGCTGTTCTACTCCTTCTTTGTTATCAACGTGAATTCTGTGTTTTAATCCATCAATAAATGAAATTGTTTTTGGATATGTTGTCAAATATTCCATTATTCTCCATCTCATATGCCTCTATTTAAAAAAACTAATTCAATCTTGATTTTTTGGGGGGTTTGTGAGTCCTCTAACGTAAACACATTGCTCTGGAGCAATTGCCATTTCTGAAGATTTTATTTTTCTATCTGTAAGTTTTGCTCCTGAATCCCTTACTATTGCAAATGGTCTTGATTCTGCCCCTTCCCCCATTTTGTGATTTGCAATTGTTGCAAGATTGTCTACAACTGCTTGAAATGTAACTTTTAATGGATTTCCATCTAGATCTTTTTTAGATCTCATATCTAATACTGGCTCTATTCCAGCACAAGACACTGCAACTCCTGATGTCCCAATTCTTCCTGGCATTAATCTACTATCTACTAAAATCACTCCAACATGGATTATTGATTTTAAAAAAACTTTTCTTCGAATTTGTTCTGCAATTAGATATGGGTTTGTAGGATATAGTATTGCTTTACCTTTTTTTGCATTTGATTTATCAATTCCTGCATTTGGTGCCATAATATTATCTGCTGATGTAATGACAAATCCTCCAATACCTCCAAAAATTTTATCTGATTCTCTGATGATGATTTCTGCAATTCCTGGTTTTAGTTGAAATTCATTTGCAATTTTCATGCCATATTCGGATGCTTTGATCTTCTCCAAATCCACAATTCTTCCTTGTGAATTTGAGATGTATTTTGTTGAAATTACTAAAACATCTCCTTCTTGCAATTCTGTTTGATTTTTCTCCAAAGTATTTTCCAATACCTCAAAAACATCAAATTCATTTTCCATTCTTTCTGCTAGTAGGGGTAAAACTGTTAATTGCATAATATACTGTACATTCTTTTTCTCTTTTTATTGTTCTGAAAAGCTTTTAATCACAAGAGCGAACTTTTTGAATTATGAATATAGTGGAAAAGATCCTTGCCCGTGCAGCTGGTAAGTCATCTGTTGCCCCTGATGATGTGATTTTTGCTAATGTTGATAAAGTAATGATGCATGATGTGTCTGGACCTGGTGTTATCAAGGTTTTTGATAAATTAAAGAAACAAGGAATCCCAGTTGACAAATTATGGGATCCTACTAAAGTCTGGGTAGCTGAAGATCACTTTGTACCTTCAGCTGATAAATTATCTGCAGAAAATGTTGTAAAATTATCGAATTTCACAAAAAATTATGGTATTGAAAAGCATTTCAAATATGGGATGGGCCAATATGGTATTTGTCATACTTTATCTCATGAAGAAGCAATGGTTATGCCCGGTGATGTTTATGTTGGTGGTGATTCTCATACAAATACAACTGGAGCTTTAGGTGCATTTGCTTGTGGTCTGGGTCACACTGATATTGCATATGTTTTACTAAATGGAAATATTTGGTTTAAAGTTCCAGAAACTTACTATTTCAAACTTAATGGAAAATTACCTGATCATGTGATGGCTAAGGATTTGATTCTAAAAATTATTGGCGAAATTGGAAACGATGGTGGTGCATATAGAACAATGCAATTTGGTGGAAGTGGAATTGACGAAATGTCTGTTGAAAGTAGATTGACTTTATGTAATATGACTACTGAGGCAGGAGCTAAAAATGGAATTGTTGAACCTGATCAAAAAGTAGTTGACTATCTTTCTAGTAGAGGTGCAACAAATATCAATTTAGTAAATGGTGATGCTGATGCAGAATATTCTAAAATATTTGAATTTGAAAGTTCAGAAATGGAACCTATTATTGCAAAACCATTTTCACCTGATAACACCTGTGTTGTACGTGAAGCTCCTTCCGTAGAATTGGATAAATCATACATCGGCTCTTGTACTGGTGCAAAATATGAAGATTTAGAAGCTGCAGCAAAAATTCTCAAAGGAAGAAAAGTTAAGATTAGAACTGAAATTTTACCTGCAGCAATTTCAATTTATCAACGTGCTATGGAAAATGGACTATTGAAAATTTTCTTAGATGCTGGTGTAACTGTTGGACCGCCTACTTGTGGTGCTTGTTGTGGTGCTCATATGGGGGTATTGGCAAAAGATGAAATTTGTATCAGTACTACTAATAGAAATTTCCCAGGTAGAATGGGACATGTTGAATCTCAAACATACCTTTCATCTCCAATGGTAGCAGCAGCTTCTGCAGTTACTGGAAAAATTACTGATCCGAGGGATTTACTATGAAAGGTAACATCATAAAATATGCTCGTGATAACATCGATACTGATGTAATTATTCCTGGACAATATCTAAAAGTGCATGATTATGCAGAACTTGCAACACATGCTATGGAGGGATTAGATCCTGATTTTCACACAAAAGTAAAAGAAGGTGACTTTATTTTATCTGGAAAGAATTTTGGATGTGGTTCATCTCGTGAACATGCTCCAATTGCATTATCTCATTCTGGAGTAAAAGCAATTCTTGCTTTATCTTTTGCAAGAATTTTCTATAGAAATTCTGTAGATGGTGCATTTTTGCTACCTATTGAAATTGATCAAGATGCATATGATGGAATTTCTGAAGGTGATGAAATTGATATTAATATTTCAACAAATGAAATAAAAAATATTACAAAAAATCAAACATACAAAATGAAACCTTTTTCTGAAATTATTGGGAAAATAATTGCAGCAGGTGGGTTATTCAAGTATAAACCAGTTCAGGATTAAAATGGGAAAAACACTTTTTGAAAAAATTTGGGAATCTCATGTTGTTGTTGAAAAACAAAATTCTCCTGATCTAATTTACATTGATAGGCATCTTGTACATGAGGTAACATCCCCTCAAGCCTTTGATGGATTACGTATGAATAATAGGAAAGTTCGACGTCCTGATTTAACAATTGCAACAATGGATCATAATGTCCCAACTAGTGATCGTTCACTTCCGATATTAGATCAAACTTCAGCTGTTCAAATTAAAACACTTGAAAATAATTGTAAAGATTTTGGAATTAAATTATTTGATATTAACAGTCCAAATCAAGGAATTGTTCATGTGATAGGTCCTCAATTAGGAATAACTCTACCTGGTTCTACAATTGTCTGTGGTGATAGTCATACTTCAACTCATGGTGCTTTTGGTGCATTAGCATTGGGAATTGGAACTAGTGAAGTTGAACACGTTTTAGCATCTCAAACACTGTGGTTAGAAAAACCAAAAACATTTGAAATTAGAGTAGAAGGAAAAAGAAAGAATAATCATGCAGTAACTGCTAAGGACATAATTCTTTCAATAATCAAAAATATTGGAACTGCTGGTGGAACTGGCACTGTTATTGAATATCATGGAGAAGGAATAACTGATCTTTCTATGGACCAAAGAATGACTATTTGTAATATGTCTATAGAAGGAGGAGCTCGTGCAGGATTAATTGCACCTGATGAAAAAACTTTTGATTATTTACGTAATAGAGAATACACTCCAAAAAATTATGAATCCCTTGTAGACTCGTGGAAAGATAATCTTAAAACTGATTCTGATGCTAAATTTGATAAAACATTTACTCTGGATATCAATAATATTGCTCCTCAAGTAAGTTGGGGTACAAATCCTGGAATGACTTGTGATGTAGATGAACCCATTCCTTCCCCTGATGAATTTTCTAATGGTGATCCTAATCAAAAGAAAGGTGCTGAGAAAGCCCTTGAATATATGGATCTTGAATCTGGAATTATGATTGAAGATATTAAAATTGATAGAGTGTTTATTGGATCTTGTACTAATGCAAGATTGGAAGATCTTATTGAAGCATCTAAAATAATTAAAGGACAAAAAGTCGCATCTACTGTAGGTGCTATGGTAGTTCCTGGTTCTCAAATGGTGAAAAAGCAAGCTGAAGAAATGGGATTAGATAAAATCTTCACTGAAGCCAATTTTGAGTGGAGAGAGGCTGGATGTAGTATGTGTTTGGGAATGAATCCTGATATTTTATCCCCTGGTGAACGATGTGCTAGTACATCCAACAGAAATTTTGAAGGTAGACAGGGCAATGGTGGTAGAACTCATTTGGTTAGTCCTGTTATGGCAGCAGCTGCCGCAATTCATGGTCATTTTGTAGATGTTAGAAAATTGGATTTGAACTAAAATGAAACCTTTTGAAAATGTAAAAAGTATTGTGACTCCACTAGATAAAGTAAATATTGATACTGATCAAATAATACCAAAACAATTTTTGAAATTAGTTCAAAAGTCTGGATTTGGAAAATTCTTATTTTTTAATTGGAGATATGATACAAATGAAAATATCAAATCTGATTTTATCTTAAATGATTCAAAATACAATGGCTCCAAAATTTTGGTAGCAGGTGATAATTTTGGATGCGGTTCTAGTCGAGAACATGCAGTTTGGGCATTGGATGATTATGGCTTTTCTGTAATTATTTCTTCATCTTTTGCGGATATCTTCTTTAGTAATTGTTTCAAAAATGGACTATTACCAATTTCATTGGAATCAAAAATAGTGGAAAAATTACTACAAGAAACTAATGTGATTGAAGTTGATTTAAAAAATCAAATTATTAAAACTTCTTCAGAAAATATTTCTTTTGAAATTAATTCTCACAAGAAAAAAATTCTCTTGGAAGGCTTGGATGATATATCTCAGACTTTTCAATTTGAAGATAAGATATCTGAATTTGAAGAAAAATCTACAATCCCATCTGTTTTATGATTTTCGTTACTGTTTTCTCGTTTCTCTCTAAAATCATGGGTGATTCTGCATCTATCCATTCTCTATCTGCAATATCATAAGCACTTACTTTATCTTCTTTAGATAATTGCTGTAAAATATCATATGATAAATTAACTTGTTTTTGTTTTTTCTCTTTTATTTTTTGAATAATTTCTTTTCCAAGCATGTAAATTCCAAGACATTCTGATAGTTGTAATTTCATGATTGGTTTTTCTTTGAATTCTTTAATTATTCCATTTTCTACAGTTGCAAAACCTGTTTCTTCTTTTCTTTTTGTTCTAGTGGCAATACATGCTGAACTTTTTTTCTCTTTGAATATATTTTTCATCTTTTTTACGTCTATTGCACATAGATTATCTACAAACCATAGTAAGAATTCTGATTCATTTTTTAATTCTTTTTCAATGTGAAGCAAATCTCCTCCGGTTCCGCTTTGTGAATCCTGAATAAATTTAATATTTTTTTGATTTCCATAGTAGTTTTTAATTTGACCTCCTAATCCATTATAATCTGAAATTATGATTATTTCTTTTATGAACTTGAATGTTTTCAGATATCTTACAACATAATCAATTAGTGGTTTACCATTAATTGGAGTCATTGCTTTTGGAAAATATTCTGTATATGGTTTTCCTCTAGTTCCTTTACCGCCTGCTAAAATTACAGCTTTCACAGTCTAACGGTATGATTTCTGTTTTCTTCTTCTTGCACCAGGTCCGCCAAATTTCTTTGGTTCTTTTTGTCTGGCATCTCCACTCACTAGATATTTATCAAAATCAGTAATTCGTTTTCTAAGGTCGTCTCTAGTAGACTTTGGGAATGGATGATCTTTTGGTTCTTTTTTAGATTTTGTCCAGCCTACAAGTGCTCTGGTAATTCCAGTTGCAATTGCACTGGCTTGTCCCATGAAACCTCCGCCTCTTACTCTAACTGAAATATCTATTTTATCTCTTAAATCACCTGTAATTTCAAGTGGTGCCAAAATAACTTCACGAGCAGTTTCTTGTGGAATCATTTCTAATGGAACATTGTTAATTCTTATTTTGCCAACTCCTTTTGTGATGTAAACGTGTGCACTAGCTGTTTTTCTAGTTGCAAAATAAATTTCAGTTTTTGGAATCATATTATTCGGTCCATCCTATTACTCTACATATCTCTGCTAATGATGTATAATTAGCTGCTGTTCTTCTAATCAGTGCTTTTTCAAACTGAATTTTTTCAATTGGTTTTGTATCTTTTGGTGAACCAATGTAAGTTCGAAGTCTTTGAAATGCTAATTTGCCTGATGGCTTTCTATCAAATGGTAACATTTGACGAATCATTTTTGCAATAATTGTATCTGGTCTTCTGTAGTGAACCGGTCCGTGTTTGTAATTGATAATACTGTTGATTTCTAAAAATTCTCTATATTCTTGAATTTGATTAGATCTTGTTCCACTCATCATTATTTTTTCACAGTTAACTACTGTGACTCTTTGTCCTTGTAATAGCAATTTTGCTACATGTGATGATAGTCTACCTGCAATGTGATTTGTTGCATCAACTACAACGGGTCTATCTGTTCTAATGACAATTTCTTGTTTAGACGTATATGAATTTCTTCCAACAGGTCTGTTTAATCTTCCATTAGCCAAGTAGTACGACTCCTTTTCCAGTTGGGTTTTGTTTAATCAAGTCTGAATATGTGATTAATTTTCCACCATTTTCTAATACTTTGGCTGCTGCAGATTTTGAAATTGAAAATGAGTATAATGTAATTTTATGTGAAATACTTCCTGTGCCTAAAACTTTACCTGGAAATACTACTGTATCGTTTTCTTTGGTTAATTGATTGATTCTATTCAAGTTGATATCCCTTCTTGCAATTGCTGGTTTTAGTGCGTATTCTGCTAATTTACTCCAAATTGGAGCATCATTTTTAGTTGATGCTTTTTTGAGATCGCTTGCCATACGTATAACGACTTGATTTGTCATGTGAATAATCCGGCTTAAAACCCAAATATAATGTCTATGCTTGTATTATTACTCAATTTTGTTGATCATATCTTTGAATTCAACAACTCTTCTACCAACTTCTTCAACTCCTTCAAGAACGATTTGTTCTGGATTTAGTGCACCTGTGGATTCTATTGTAAGGATTTTTTCATTATCCTTGTTTGTATCTGTAAGTGTTGCAATGTTTGAAGAATTCCATTTTGCATGTTCTGTTCCACGTCCTAATCTTGCATAGCATTCAAGTTTAATTTTTTGCCCTGGAGCTAATGTTACGATTGGAATTTTTTCTGAAACTGGTTTTACCGTCTCATCTTCGGATGATAATTCATTAGATAAGACAGATCTAGTTTCATTTGATTCTCCAGAATCTAAAACTAGTAGAACTTTACAGTTTGAACAACCTGATTCACTTTGACAATCACAGTTTGATGGCTCATTGAATCTACCCAAATCTGTTTTTAATGGAATTAATCCTAATCTGTGTGCTAAACCTTCATCTGGTAATGCTGATGTATTTTCAATAATATCGACTGTATCAATAGCAAAAACTAGAACTCCGTTTAAACATACACGTCTAAGTGCATTTGCATATTGTAATGGTACATCTTTTAGCTTTATAGCTATTTTCTCAGAATCCTTGGAAATTACGTCTAATGATGACAAATCTTGTTGAAAATCGCTTAAGTGCACATAAAAATCTAGCTCGCTTTCCGTATAGATAAATACCAAATTATTATATCTATTTTAGATATGGTTGACACTACTGTAGTTCGATATTCTTTTGAAGGCGAAAAATTTGAGATCTTAGTGAAACCTGATCCTGCTTTGGATTACAAATTAGGTAAGAAAAAAGATCTCTCTTCTGTTTTAATATCTGATGAAATTTACACTGATTCTAAAAAAGGATCTAAACCATCAGTAGAAAAACTACTTGCTGCATTTAAAACTGAAGATAAAACTGAAATTGCTCAAATAATGTTTGAGAAAGGCGATCTGAATCTAACAACTGATCAAAGAAGAAAAATGATTGATCAAAAAAGAAAACAAATTGTTGAATATATTGCTAAAACATACGTTGATCCTAGGACTCACTTACCTCATCCTCCGTTACGAATTGAACAGGCAATGAAAGATGGGCGTGTTTCAATTGAACCTCAAAAAAATGTTGAAGAACAAGTAAAAGATATTGTTGAAAAATTACGTTCAATAATTGCTTTAAAATCTGAAAGCCTCCAATTAGAAATTACGATCCCTGCACAATATGCCTCTCAATCTTATTCTGTTTTGAAATCTACGGGAACTCTAAAAAAAGAAGAATGGCAAAATAATGGTTCATTAAAAGCAATACTTGAAATACCCGCAGCAGCAAGGCCAAACGTGATTGATAGATTAGGTTCTATAACCAAGGGTTCTGCCACTGTCGAGGTAATGAAGTAATGGCAGATAGGCGAAAATATGTCATTCCAGGTGATGTAGTTACTAGTGGACCTTTTAGACCTGAACAAAATGTAATGCTTGAAGGAAATAACATAATTGCTACGGCTGTTGGTATTTCTGAAATTTATGAAGACTCTGTTAAAGTCATTCCTTTAACTGGAAAATATATTCCTAAAATTGATGATCTTGTAATTGGTAAAGTAATTTCTCATACTTCATTATCATGGGAATTAGATGTAAATTCTTGTTATGTTGGATTTTTACCAGCACAAGATGTTTTTGGACGAGATTTTTCTACTCATGTTGATGAACTTTCAAGTAAACTCAAAACAGGAGATCTTGTAGCTGCTAGAATTGCTAATTTTGATAGAACAAGAGATCCTCTTATAACAATCTCTGATAGAGATCTCGGTAAAATTGATGAGGGTATACTAGTAAAAATTTCCCCAAGTAAAGTTCCACGTTTAATTGGTAAAAAAGGTAGCATGATTCAAATGATTGAAATGGCTACAAATGCCGCAGTTACAATTGGTCAAAATGGCTGGGTTGTAGTTTCATGTGACACTGCTGAAGGATTATCAAAAGCTAAAAAGGCAATTGAAATGGTGAATGAAAAAGCACATATTGCTAACTTAACTGATCAGATTAAAGATATGTTAGAAGTAAAGGATGAATCCTAATGGGTGGACGAGATGCTACGATGGTCTTATTGGATGAGAATGGAATTCGTTGTGATGGACGTAAAATAGACGAACCACGAAAAATTATGATTAAAGCTGGTGGCTTAAAAAATGCTGATGGATCTGCTTACATTGAATTTGGTGATAATAAAATTTTAGTTGGTGTATATGGTCCAAGAGATGTTCATCCAAAACACATGTCAAATACTGACACTGGAATTTTAAGAGTTAGATATCACATGGAACCATTCTCTGTTGATGAAAGAAAAAGACCCGCACCTTCAAGAAGAGAAATTGAAATATCCAAAGTAATCAAAGAAGCATTAGAACCTGCAGTAATGTTGGAGAAATTCCCAAGAACTGCAGTTGATGTATTTATTGAAGTTTTACAGGCTGATGGTGGAACTAGATGTGCTGCACTTACTGCAGCTTCTGTTGCATTAGCTGATGCTGGTATTCCAATGAGGGACATGGTTGCAGCAATTGCTTCAGGTAAAGTTGCAGATACTATTATTCTTGATGTTAACAATGAAGAAGATCAAGCCGGTCAAGCAGATATGCCAATTGGTTACATGCCAAGTCTTAAGAAAATTACATTATTACAATTAGACGGTGTTTTAACTCCTGAAGAATACAAAGAATGTGTAGATGTTGGAGTTAAAGGATGTGAAGTTGTTTACGAACTTCAAAAGAAAGCACTTAAAGACAAATATTTTGGAAATAGGAGCGATTAGAAATGGCAAGTGTTTCTGTTATTGATGAATTAAAGAAAGCACAAATTCTTGAATTATTAGAACAAGGAAAAAGAATTGATGGAAGAGCATTAGATGAGCCAAGAGAAATCAAAATTGAAATTAACGCAATTCCTAAAGCAAACGGTTCTGCAAGAGTTCACCTTGGTGATACCGACGTTTTATGCGGAGTAAAAATCCAACCGGACAGACCTTTCCCAGATGTGGGTGACAAAGGCATGTTTATGTGCACTGCTGAACTATTGCCACTTTCACATCCTACTGTTGAAACTGGACCACCACGAGATGATGTAATTGAATTAGCAAGAGTTGTTGATAGAGGAATTAGGGAAAGTCATATGGTTGATGTTTCTCAGTTAGTAATTGAAAAAGACAAATCCGTAGTTGGTGTATTTGCTGATGTTGTGGCAATTGATTATGATGGAAATTACTTTGATGCATGCTCTTATGCTGCAACTGCTGCTTTACTTACATCAAAAACTCCAACATGGGAGATGGTTGATGACCAACCTACAGTTGTCGAAGGTGGAGAAAAACAACTACCTACAAGCACAATTCCTGTATCTGTAACAATGGGAAAAATTGGAAATCATATTGTAGTTGATCCTAACGGTGATGAATGGGCCAGTATGGATTGTAGAGTTACAATAACTACTGATTCTGATGGACATATTGTTGCATTACAAAAAGGTGGTAGTGATGGATTTACTCAAGATGAAATTAATGAATGTGGTGATTTATCTATTAAAGTTGGTGCAAAGATTAGAGAACAATTAAAATTAGCTCAACAGGAGAGTCAATAAAATGGCTAAAGCAAAGAAATCTCTAAAGGGTTTAGGTGCACGTTATGGAATTAAACTTAGAAAACAATACACTAAAGTTCACTTTACGTTAAAACAAAAAAGAAATTGTCCTGAATGTGGTTCACAAACATTTGGAAGAGATGCTGTTGGAATTTGGTCTTGTAAAAAATGCAACTATAAAGTAGCTGGCACTGCATATGACATTAAACTATAGTGCAAAAATTACTGTAGATGCTAAAGACAAAACTAACGCAATTTATGATTCTGTAAACACTGATAATGAATTCTATCCCGAAAATCCCGTTAAAACTAAAATAACATTGGATGAAAAATTAATAATTTCTGCTGAAACTGATCAGATTACACATCTAAGAGCAAATTTGAATTCAACACTTAGACTAATTCAAGCTAGTTACGATTCAATTGAATCGGTAAAGATATAATCCGATAATATTTCTGAATATACATGTCAGCTCCACAAATGCCACCATGGCTTCAAGAACAAATTATGAAATTACAACAATCTCAACAGAATTTACAATCTATTATGACTCAAAGACAACATCTTGAAATGGAGAAAGCAGAAACTGAAAAAGCACTTGATGAATTAAAGAAAATTGCTGATGATGATTCTGTCTTTAAACAAGCTGGAACTGTTTTAATTAAATCTGATAAAAAAACACTAGTTGATGAATTAGAAGAAAAAGTTGAATTATCAAAAACTAGATCAACTGTTCTTGAAAAACAAGAAGTTCGTGTAAAAGAAACTCTCAAAGAGCAAGAAGCAAAAATCACTGAATTAATGAAAAGTGGTGCTGCACCTCCACCTCCAGCAGCAACTGAAGATAATCCTAGAAAATAATTTCTCTATACTATTTCATATAAGATATTAACAATTCATTATAACTGGTATTTGTGAAATTAGAAAATCTTCGAATTATTGTTGATGAACGTGAACGAAAAAGTGGCATTCCTGAATTACTAAAATCTATTGGTATGGGAGTTGAGATGAAAACACTTCCTATTGGTGATTACATTGTTGCACCAGAAACTATTGTTGAAAGAAAAAGTTTCAAGGATTTAATGGCTTCAGTTTTTGATGGACGTCTTTATGATCAATGTACTAGACTCAAAGAACATTTTGAACATCCTATAGTTCTAGTTGAAGGTAATGTTGATGAGATTGAAGAAATTACTGACAACCCTCTAGTTTTCTATGGTGCTATCTCTAGAGTTGTATTGGAGTTTAAAATTCCAATAATTCCTACTCCTAGCGCATCTCATACTGCTAAATTATTGGTTTCGATGTGTTCTAAAAAAGATGGTCCTACAGGACCTTATTTGAAAAAAATTAAAAAATCACCCCATTTGGAAACTCAACAATTATCAACACTTTGTAGTTTACCTGGAATTGGTGAAAAATTTGCAGTTAGAATGCTTGAAAAATTTGGTACTCCATTGAAAGTTTTTAGTGCAACTACTTCTGAATTAGCAAAAGTTGAAGGATTGGGTGAAGCTCGTGCAAAAAAAATTAAAAATATGTTAACTACTAAAAATAAACTTCAAAAAGAAAGTACACAAAAGACACTGACCTAATCATTGTTGCTATTTTATTTCATGAATTTTTATAGTATACATCTTAAGGAAATTTATGGATAATCGTGTAAACATTGCAGTTGTTATTGGTGCTGTATTTGTTTTAGCTTTTGCTGTAACTTTAACTCAAAGTGAAAATCAAGTTGAATCTCAAATTGTTAAAGATGAGATTCCTGAAGAATTAATTTACGAGTGGTTGAAAAAGTATGATCCTTCTGAACAAATAATTTCTGTTTCTGGTAGTGCTACATCTTCTTCAAATCCTGATACTTTGATTATTGTGCTTGGGGTTGAGTCTGAAGCTAAAACCGCCAATGAGTCTTTATCTCAAAATTCTAATTCATTAAATTCTGTAATATCTGCATTAACTAATTCTGGAATCTCTGAAGATGATATACAAACATCAAATTTCAGTATTTATCCATTATATGATAGCATAAAAGATTCTAATGGAAATTGGCAACAAATTCTAAATGGATATCGTGTATCAAATATCATATCAATACAAACTGAAAAAATTGATTTTGCTGGAGATATAATTGATGCAGCAGTTTATTCTGGAGCAAATCGTGTTGACAATGTTTCATTTCAATTATCTGATGATAAATTACAAAAAATTAGTGATGATTTAATTGCTGATGCAATAAATGATGCAACCCAAAAAGCAGAAAAAGCACTTGTTCCATTAAAACAAAAAATTGTTGGAGTTAAGTCTGTAGTTATACATGATAACGTGGTACCTTACTATGATAGTCCAATGCGTGTATCCTTTGATGGGTTTGCAGAATCATCTATGAAATCCGCACCAATCATGTCTGGTGATGAAGAAATTACAACTAATGTTAGTGTGATATTTTATATTTCTCAAAAATAGTCTTTTTTAATTATCTTTTGAGTAGTTTTCTCTTTAACGCCGTACCGCAAATAGAACATTCTTTTCCATTTTGATAATTTGCTTTACAACCTGGACAATAGTGAATCCATTTCCCTACATCTTTGATTCCTTTTGTCATGATAGGTACAATGTTCAATCCTATGTTTTTGGCAACATTGGAAATTGCAAAATCATCTGTGATAATTTGACCTTTTGTTTCCATTCCTAATGCAATAATTGAAATGTCTTGTTTTGATAATTGTGGAAAATCTCCTGTATCTTTTGCTGCTTGAATTGCAGCCTGAGTTGATTGCTCATCTGGTTCTCTAATTTTTAATCGATTAGTTTCAAGTAAGGTGCCTAACACATCTTGGTTTTTCTTTATGTGTTGTATTTCATCATAAACTAGAGATGTTGTGTAACAATCTTCTGATGATCTAAATGGGACTCCTGCATAAAATGCACTAGCATCTAAAATTCTAAAATCCAAGTTTACTCAATTGTCTTAACCCTCTTTTTTTCAATCTGATGAAAACTGCTGGACTTTTGTATTTTTTAATAATTATGGGTTCTTCATATCCTGCAGATTTTACAACTTGTGCATCCATTACAATACTAGAATCATGTGAAGATGTAATCTCAATTTTTTCATCTGGAACTACAATTGATTCTAATCTGTATACTGGAGCTACTGGGGTAATAATTAACACATCCAAACTTTCATGTAAAATTGGACCTCCTAATGAAAATGAATGACCTGTTGAACCACTAGGTGTTGCAACAATTACTCCATCCATTTTTTGTTTTACCGTGTCGTCTTGAAATTTAATATTTATTTCTGAAGTTTTTGTTAAGTTGGTTCTACTGATATAAATTTCATTTAATGCTGGTGGGAATTCTTTTCCTCCACATGTTGCAGTCACTCTTGTTCTTTTATCTAGGAAAAAGTTACCTTTTAAAATCCCGTTTATTGCATCATCAATTTCTTCAATTGTAATTTCTGCTAATATTCCTCTATTTCCTCCAACATTTATTGTTAAAACTGGTGTTTCGTTTTCTAAATTTCGAAAAACTCGAAGCGTTGTTCCATCTCCACCTAATGTAATAACTAAATCTATTTTCATATTTTTAATTTCTTCAAGAGTTTCTATTTGATTTGCCCCTTCTACACTAACTGGTGAAATAGTATATGCTATTATTTTTTTTTCTAATATTTTCTTTGTAACATTCTTTGCAGCATCTTCAGAAATTTTTGAACCAAATTTGCTTACGATTACAACCTTTTCTAGTTTCAAGTAATTTCTTTTGAATTGTATTTACATAAAAATGATATTTTTAGTCTCAACTGTAAAAACAAATAAGTATGAATGAAACACCATTAAATCATGAATTACGCACACCCTGAAGTTTTAGTTGACACTGAATGGATTTCTCAAAACCCTCCAAATGAGAATAGAAAATTAGTTGAAGTTGATTATGATCCTGTTAATGGATATCAAAAAGGTCACATTGATGGTTCAAGTCTAATTTGGTGGAAACGTGATATCAATGATCCTGTAACTCGAGATATTATTAGTAAAAAAGAATTTGAAGCCTTAATGTCTAAAAATGGAATTACTGCTGATACTGAAGTAATTCTTTATGGTGATTTTAATAATTGGTTTGCAGCATTTGTTTTCTGGGTTTTCAAAATTTATGGACATGAAAATCTTAAGATAATGAATGGTGGAAGAAAAAAATGGGAATTAGAAAATCGTGATTATACAACTGATGAACCACAAATTCCATCAACACAATATATTGCACAACCTCCAGATGAGGGATTACGTGCATATCTATTTGACGTTAGTAGAGGATTATCAAAAGAAGATACTGTTATGGTTGATGTAAGATCTCCTGCAGAATTTTCTGGTCAGATAACAGCCCCTCCAGAATATCCTATGGAACATGCACAAAGAGGTGGACATATTCCTGATGCAAATAACATCCCATGGGCAACTGCAGTTAACGACGCTGATGGTACATTCAAAGGAGTTGAAGAATTAAAACAAAATTATGAGCCAAAAGGTGTCACTCCTGATAAAGATGTAATTTGTTATTGTAGAATTGGTGAACGATCTTCTCATAGTTGGTTTGTTCTAAAATATCTACTTGGTTATCCAAAGGTCCGAAACTATGATGGTTCTTGGACTGAATGGGGTAACATGATAGGAAATCCTGTGGAAAAATAAATTGCTTTTAGATCTTCCCATTCTTGAGAAAGGTTCTTTCTATTTTATCAAAGATGGGAATACTACTCTAATACTTGAAGATAAAACTAAACGTGGACTTACAATTAAAGAGACGTCGATTGATGAAAATTTGAAAGTTAATGCTGATAAAGGTATGATTCATGATATGGATGGTATTGGACATTGGGTTCCAATTCGTTGGTATTTTTCTAAAGATTTCTATGATTTATCTGCTGTTTTAGTTCATGCAAATAATATGGAAAAAAAATATACTGAACTCCGAGAACTTACTTGTCCTCAAGATGATGACTGATAACCTTTTTAACTAATTTCTAATCACAAAAAATAGATGTCATTACTTTTAAAAGATCGAGTTTGGTCAATGGAGGCTCCAACTGTAAAGCGTGGTGTTTACCCATTACATGGTTTTAAACTTGGATTATACAGATTACCAATTAAACTTGAAGAACCTCATGAATTAAAATCAGTTCATGATGGTCTGAAAAAAGCATTTGAAATGGATATGTATGCAGATAGAATTTACGCTACATATCGTTGGAAAGAACAAAACATGGATGATCCTGATGCAAAGGGATACGAAGAAGTTGATTTGTCTGTAACTGTTGAAATTGTAACTGGTGAGGTTGTTGATATTATTTATCAAGTATTTCCAATTGAAAAATTCGGTGATCCTAATTGGGTTAAAGATTATAGAAAGAAAGCAGACCATTTTGCAAAAATGGTAATTGATACTATTTTACGTAATACTATTTTGGCTGATAAGATGATTTCTCATCTTGCCAAATCTGAAAAGATACCTGAACTTGCTGCCATTCAAAGACTTGAAGAACTAACTCCTTTGGCAAAAATTGTTCTAGGTGCTAAACCAAAACCTGTTGAGGCAACAGATGATGAGGAAGATGATGATGATGCATCTATTGAAATTCCAGATGGTGCAAAACCTGGACCAATTGATATTGAATTTAAATCAAAAATAAAACCATCTAAATCACATGAAGCTGCTGAACATACCATCAAAACTTGGGGTAGAAAAGGTACTGCTAATGGAATCATGGGAATTTGGGGCGAATTTGTTTCAGTAGATTATGATATTTGTGTTGCCGATGGTGGGTGCATTGAAGCTTGTCCTGTTGGCGTTTACGAATGGTTTGATTCTCCAGGAAATCCTGCATCTGACCAAAAACCATTAATGTCTAAAGAACCTGATTGTATTTTCTGTTTAGCATGTGAAGGTGTTTGTCCTCCACAAGCAATTAAAATCTATGAACAAAAATAATTGCATATTTGCAACTATAAATATCGATTATTACTTTTGAGCAACTAAAGATGGCTGGCAATCCCTTTACTCAATTAGTCTTTGATTTGTTTATTTTATCAGCTATTTTGATAACTGCATATACTTGTAATTTTTACTATCTTGTCTTTCTTGCTAACAAAAGAAAAACTATTGCACCCACTATTGATTTAGGAACTCCTTCAGTTACAATACAACTTCCAATATACAATGAAAAATATGTTGCAAAGAGACTTGTGGATGCTGTATGTAATTTGGATTATCCTAAAGATCAAATGAATATTATGGTTTTAGATGATTCTGATGATGACACTGTTGATTTACTTGAAAAAACTGTCAATTATTATAAAACTCAAGGTTTTCAAATTGATCACATTAGACGTGGAACAAGAAAGGGGTACAAAGCAGGTGCTCTAAAATATGCTATGCAAATTACTGATACTGAACTTGTAGCAATATTTGACGCTGATTTTATTCCTCCTACATGGTTTCTTAAACGGGCAATTCCACATTTTTCAAAACCAAGTATTGGTTTAATTCAATGTCGTTGGGGACATGTAAATGAAAATTATTCTACAATTACGCAAGTACAAGCTCTTAGTTTAGATTTTCATTTTCTTATAGAACAAAAAGCCAAAAGTGATTCTCATTTATTTATGAATTTCAATGGTACTGCTGGAATTTGGAAACGTGATTGTATTGAAGATGCTGGAGGTTGGCATACTGCAACTCTTGTTGAGGATCTTGATCTAAGTTATAGGGCACAAATGAAAGGGTGGAAATGTGTATTTTTACCTGATATTGTAGTTGACGCTGAATTACCTGCTCAAATGAATGCTGCTAAAAGACAACAATTTCGTTGGGCAAAAGGATCTATTCAATGTGCAACAAAACTACTTTTTGATATAACTGTAAAACGTAAAATTTCAATTGAAGCAAAAATTCAAGCATTCATTCAACTCACACGTCATATTGTTTATCCGTTAATGCTGATTCAATTTTTGGCATTACCCATTCTCTTGGCAGGACAAGTCAATCTTTACGTTGTTAGTTTTTTACCCATAATCACATTTGCAACGTATCTTGCAATGGGGCCTGGTGCATACATTGTGATTATACGAAATATGTATGGTAAGTCGTGGAAATCTAAAGCTAAATTGTTGCCTGCATTATTAATTTACAATGCTGGAATGTCTGTAAATAACACCGTTGCCGTTTTTGATGCAATTTTTGGCAGGAAAAATGAATTTCTTAGAACCCCAAAATACGGTATAATCAATAAAGACGATGATTGGAAAGATAAGGCATACAATTTACCATTTACCCAAACAACTCTTTTGGAAATCTTTTTTGGTGTTTATGGAATTCTTGCAATTTTCATTTCAATTTTTTCAAACAATCCTGTATTTGTACCAATTATTGCAATTCAAACTCTTGGATTTTTCTTTATTGCATACATGAGTTTATCTCATACTCGATTTAAAAGAAATAAATCAAGCGAACAACGTAAAATGACGAAGAAAGAGAAAATGGCAAGTAATGTTTACAAATTATCTATGGTTGGAATTTTGGCTCTGATTATTTTTGGAGGATTTATGGCAATTAATGGATATAATTCTGACATTTATCCATTAGATAGAATACGTGGACATTTTGATGGGATTATAGGCTCATCTGATCCTGATATGATTCGTGCACATCTGAATGCAATTCAATTAGATTTAGAACCACTGTTGGAGAAATTACCTGAAACCACTGATACTCATAGTCAAATTATTTCTAAAAATCCTGTTTGGATGTTTGCAACTGAATCAACTAATTTCATTAGAATCCAAAATGATGTGAATACAATGCTTCAAAGTGTTGAGAGTATTTCAACAATTCCTCAAAATAATTCTGCATATCATACTGGTATGTTGGATATTAATAATAGAGCAGACCTTTTACGCCAAAATATAATGGATGCAACTCCCTACATGTATGTCAGTATTGCAAATGTCTTTTCTAGTATAGTTTGGATTGCTGTAATTATTGGAATATTTACTGCATTAAAAAGAAAGAGAACTCAACTTAAAGAATCTGATACAATCGGAGTTTAAGAAATATTTAGATCTTTTCTAATTTCATCAACAGCTCTAATTCCATAAATGTCTCTTATTTGTTGAATTCTCACTGATTCTTTTAACATGTCTCTTCCAATGGCATTTGATAAAATTGAATAAACATCACTAAATCTAATTTCCCATTTATCTGCACAATCTAAAATTTTACTTACTGCCCACTGTCTTACTTCGTGAGGTAATGGTATCTTTTCATTTGCTTCAATTGAAATTTTATCAAATAAATTTACAATTTCTGAGGTATGTGTTGCCATTTTTTCTAAATCTTTCGAATTTCCATATTTTGATTCTGTATTCATTCTGATATTTGATTGGTATTCTGAAAGTTTTAACAATGCCATTATTTCATTTGATGAATCCCTTGAAGCTTTGTTTGTAACATTTCTCACTGATTGTATTTCTTCAAATAATTTTTCAGACTTTCTATGAAATTCTGTTGTCGATGCATCTTGTCTTTTTAAAATATCTGACACTGACACTATTTTTTGTTCAATATTGTTTGTTTTATCAAATACATTTGATTTGAAATTTGAGAAATCTTCTTGAACTAATTTTAAATTTTCTCCTACAAATGCTGTAGAATCTGCTCTTTTTGATAATGATCCAATATCCGTTTCAATCCTATCGATTTTACCTCCTAATTCTTTAATTGATTCTAAACTAATTACTTCTCTGGAATTTACATCTGATGAGATAGTTTCAAATTGTTGTTTGAGACCATTAATCACGCCTCCTAACGAATCAATTTTTGAAGCTTTTGATGAAATTACATCTATCGAATTTTTAATTGAATTTAATTCTGTATTAAGATTTGAAGTATTTGATATGCCTTCTATAATTTTTTCAAATTCTTGTTTTAGACTTTGAACTACTTGAGTTCCTGTATTGAGTTCTTCTGTCTTTCCAGAAACTTTTTCAATATTTTCTTTTAATTTATTCATCTCAGAACTAATTTCTAAAAATGAATCTGTCTTTCCAGAAACTTCTCGTAAATTATCTCTGACTTCATCAATTCTCTGAGCAATTTTTATAATCATTTGAGAGTTATTTGAAATTGAATTGATACTGTCTTCAACTTTTTGAGACATCTCTTGAGTTTTTGATGTTTTTTGAATTTTTGAAATTTTGGTTAATTCACTTTCAAGTTTTTCTGTTTGATTATTGATTTTATTAATTAAATTAGATTGTGTTCTTACTTGGTTTAATCCTGCGTATAGTTTTTGTGTATCATCTTCTATTATGTTGATTTGTTTTGATTGCTTTTGAATATGTTCTAATGTTGATGTTAGTGTATCTATCATTCCTTTCATCGATACTAACACTTTTTGATTTTCACCAAAAATTTTTGACATTACTTTAATTTCTTTTTGTAATGCTTTATTGGAATCTGAAACTGATCCTACTTTTTTTAAAATTGATGCCGGACTTGGTTGTCTTTTTACTGGTTTAACGACCTTTTTTTTACTTGTTTTAGATACCATCTAAATTAAATTAAAAAATTAATGATAAAAAAAGTTAGGTGTAAAATAAAAAATGTAAAGAGTCATTTGTTTACAACTTCTGGCTCATGAAGTAACTCATGAAATGTCTTTTCAGCTAGACCATTTGTTGTCTCAATGAATCCTCTTGGACAATATTCACATTGAATCATATAGTACAGTACAGTACCGTACTATTAATAATTAGGTGATTATACTGTAACCATAAATGCAGTCAGTTACCCCAGGTCATATCTCTTCATTTAATTCAGTTGACCTACTCATCACTCTGCACTGTGAATAAAATTACTAGGCATAAAGAGTTTCAAATTTCTAATTTTTTGTGCCTGTCACTTTTTTTTAAATTTTTGTCTATTTTGTTTTTAAATTTTAATTGCGATATCATTTTTAATGAAATTTGTTAACTAATTACATGCAAAATCTTTCACTTCAACTAGATTCAACGATAATTCAAAATTCTCTAAATAGTACCGTTAATACTCTGATTGAGCAGGTTACTCCTGAATTACCTCATACAAGTTTTGTAACTGATTTAGCCTTTATCATGATTATTGGGGCTGTAATTACACTTGCATTTTTTAAAATTAAACAACCCTTGATTATTGGATATCTCTTTGCTGGAATGCTTATTGGTCCCCTTTCCCCCCTTTGGTCTTGGATTCTACCTGAAGGTAGATCATCACCTGATTTGTTGAATAGTGTTGGTATATTATCTGATATTTCTGCACTAAATCTTTTTGCTGAAATTGGTGTTATTTTACTTCTATTTGTAATTGGTATCGAATTCCCTTACGCAAAAATTAAAACCATTGGACGTGTATCTATAGGAATTGGTACTATTGGATTATTTTCTACATTAGGTGCTCTATTTTATGTTGCAACTGCATTAGGTTTACAATTTATGGATGCACTATTCATTTCTGCAGCTTTATCTGTATCTAGTACTGCTATCATTGTCAAATTATTGGAAGAGATGGGGAAAATCAAAAAAGAATCCTCTCTTCTTGTTTTGGGTGTTTTAATTGTAGAGGATATTATTGCTGTAATTTTAATTTCTACATTACAATCTGTTGCTTTAGTTGGAACTGTATCTTTGGAATCTATTGTTGTTATTGTGTTGGTTGCAGCTGGTCTTATCGTAGGAACGTTTACTCTTGGAACACGTGTTATCCCTCCCCTCATTGATAGAGTTGCTGCAGCAGAAAATCGTGAAATTCTACTCTTGAGTGTTCTTGGCCTCTGTTTTGGTTATGCACTACTTGCAAATATCGTGGGCTTATCTGTGGCAATTGGGGCATTTTTGGCAGGTGTACTTGTCGCTGAATCAAAATCAGCAGAAGTTGCAAAATTACTTTCTAGTCCTATAAAAGACATGTTTGTAGCAATATTTTTCATTTCAGTAGGTGCATTGATGGATGTTTCTCAACTTGAAAATTATATTTTTATTGCAATTGCTTTGATTGCAGTTGCTACTGGAATGAAGTTTGGTGGTAATATGATTGGAAATCTTATTTTCAGACAAAAACGTGGAAAGGCACTTCGTTCTGCATTTACTTTAGCTGCACCCCGTGGTGAATTCTCAATTGTGATTGTAAAAGTTGGTGTTGATATTGGTGCCGTAAGTGCTTTCTTGTTCCCATTAGTAGGTATAATTTCAATTGTAACTGCATTTCTTTCTCCATTTTTGATAAAAGCTAGTGATAAAGTTGTACCCGCTTTGGAAAGTGATGATGATGTCTGATGAATTACAACAAATGTTAGATAATGTTCATGATGGAATTACAACTTTTGATTTTGAAGGAAAAAAAACCCCTTGTATAATTATTGAAGAAGAAAAATATGGTTTAATTCGAGCAAAGATTGAAGGACAGCCTTTCTCTGTTAATACTGATCTTAACATACTTCAAGATGGATTAGGAAATGTTTTTGTTGAAATTGTTTTAACTTTTTCTATAGGAAATATCTCTGAAAAATTTCTTGTTAATGCAAAAACTGATTTAGAATTCTTTGAAGTTCTTGCAAATACTTCTATGCTTGTAGTTAATTCTCCTGAATCTAGATATGGTCAAGATAATGTAATAGCTGTTCAATTACCACGTCCTGAAAAGGCTCATGATGCACTTGAAATTATTAAAACTGGACTGATGCCTAAAAATCAATAAGTGGTGCAGTTACCGGGATTTGAACCCGGGTCACGTACTTGGCAAGCACGAGTACTAACCAGACTGTACTATAACTGCAACAATACGAAGAGTTGAATTTGCAGATTTAAGCGTTTTTAAGCTTTAATTGTAATAATTATTCATGGATGAAATTCTTTTAAAGAAAATTGAACAAAAAATCCAAGATACTATTTCTAACAAAGATAACATTCAAGAATTAATTAAATCTCTTTCAACTATTGATAATTCAAAATCTTTTACGTTGGGTATTGTTGTAGGTAGACTTTACAATGCTTTTTTTTATCAAAGTAAAAGAATTCTGAATAGAGAACCAACAAAACAAGAATTTGATGAATTTTTAAAATTTATTGAAAATAAGAAATCTGATTTAGAACATTTATGGTGATAATTTATTCCACTCAATTACTTTGATTATTGGTGTTCCTGGTAATTTTACACATGCTCCATGAAGTGCTTTCTTTGCTGCTGTTAGATGTGCATCTCCATTTACGTACAATTCCATTATGCATTGTCCTTGTTTAACTCTGGCACCTAAACTGGTTGCTTTACCCCATGATCTTCTCATTCCTTCTGAAACTCTATCTGCACCTGCAGTAGCAATTTGTTTATTTTCTCTTAAGAGATTATGTGGATAAATTCTAAGTCTTGTATAGTAGCCAGTTTCACCAGTTGTTTTCTCTAGTGTTTTATTTGCAGCTAATCTAGTTGATTCTATTGCCATATGTCTAATCTGAAGTTTTTCTCTAAGTAATAGTTGAACACAGTACTCATAGGTGCCTCTTTTTCCACCTTGGAATTTTGCAATTTTAATTTGTGGTTTACCTTTGATGTATTCTTTTCTTGTGAATACTTGTCCAGTTCCATCTCTATAATTTGCACCATGCATGATAATCTCAACTCAGAATCCCCATATTTTAACGGTTAGCAACAATTTGGTCATATTTCCAATGCTTATATGGAAATCTTCCATTTTTCTCTTCATTATGGATGAAACTCCTGAAGTTAGTGGTGAATTGATTTTAGATCAAACTCATATTTCTAACACATCAATGATCCACGATCTACAACAAAAAGGATATGGTGAAATTGAAAAAAACCAATTGCTTCTTAAACAATTTGAAACTCTGTATTTGCTATATACTCACAAATTAATCTTAAAGAAAAATAAAAAGCAAATTGATTTTGATTCTTACATGAGTATTTGTCAAAAGACAAATTCTGAAATCCTTACAAAATTTTTGATATTTCGTGATTTGAAAACTAGAGGATATGTTGTTAAAGATGGGTTTGGTTTTGGCTCTGATTTTAGAGTCTATGAGAGAGGACATTTTGGTGAAAAAGGTGCAAAATTTCTAATTTTTGCTCTTAACGAAGGACAACAAGAGAAGATGGGTACACTACAAAAAAAAATTGAGGACATAACCCAAATGGGAAAAGAACCTATTATTGCAGTAATCGAAAGACGTGGTGAAGTAATTTATTACAAAATAAATAAAATGAATTTCTTTGAAAATAAAGCAAGATTAGAAGATACTGTTGAATTCTAAACTTTTGTAACCCATTTCGATGAATATTTTAAAAGATTATTTTTTTCTGCATACATAAAATCACAAACATCTACGTATTTTGTTTTATTTTCCCATAACTCTTCAAAGTCTTTCATTTTTCTTTCAACTCTAGATTTATCATTCCATGATGTAAAAACATCCACTGATTCGAAATCTCTTGTTTGGCTAGAAAATGATTCCTTTGATGTTCCTGTAAATGCAACTTGTTCATTATCTTCATCTCTAAAAATTCCTATTCTTTCTGAAAATGAATCTGCAATTTGTTCCGAATTTGGAATTGCAATTTTTAATTCTATTTGTCCGTTATTTACTATGTTTTGTAATTTCTGAATTTTACTATTTTTAATAAATTTTCCTTCAAATGATTTTGTAAATTTTTCAGAAAATAGTTTTGTAAACAGATTTAGATCTTTTGTTTTAAATCTATGACCTGTAATCATTCTTAATTTTGCTTTACCTGAATTGAAATTATCAAATGCCATTGATATTGTAGCTAGTGATTGAATTGATAAGAAATCTACACATCTATCATATTGAATACAATTACTTAGACAAGGGAAAAAGAATTCTGCAACAATATCATCTACATCTGAACGATATTCTTCTTTTAGATTAATATTTTTTAGACTCACTAAGAATAATTTATGATTTTGATATTTAAGGAAATAAAATTTTTAAGATTAATTCCAAGAAGGATATCCGCCATCAAGTGTAACTGCATTGAATCCTTCTTTTACTAGTTCATCAGCTGCAATATTTCCCCTATATCCTGTACCACAATAAGTACAAATTTTCTTGTCTTTCAAATCTTCAATTTGTTTTTTCTTTGCATTTCTAATAGATAATCCTAGAGGCATATGGATTGAATTTTCTATAATTCCACCTTCTAATTCATCTGATTCTCGAACATCTATGATGACAAAATCACTTTTTTGTGATTTTAATTGGTCTGCAGTAATTTTTTCTGCCATACATTACACTCTATACTGTATAATTTAATCCTGTACCAAAATTGTAATGGACATGAAATACCTTGGAGATTTGATGATGATAAAGTGCTCCCATCGGGATTTGAACCCGAGTCTTTGGCTTGAGAAGCCAAAATGCTTAACCGGACTACACTATAGGAGCTTGATAAAAAAACAATCTCATCTCAATTTAAAGGAAATGTTTTGAGTTTGAATAAAGTTGTAAATTTTTATGACTTGATTCCTTTATAGAAAAACCACCTTATCTCATTATATGGATTTAAAAAAATTCATTGAAGATCAAGACTTATCTAATTTTCCAATTGGATTGGGTGGATGTAGAACCCTTGCATATTATTTTGATTCTTGTGATTATGATCTCATGATATTTGATGAGACTTTTCTAGACCGACAAATTGTGGAATTTGAGAATAATTTAATTACTATTCATCATGCATCTTTATCTGAAACTAATACTAGAAAACTCCTTCAATATGATAAATTAAATATTCTTCAAGATGATTCTTGGAATTTGAAAATATTACTTGCTAAAATTTCTAAAAAACGTAATTCTTTATTTTCTGATTCTGCTAAAAATTCTTTAATTGAATCTATGTTCTGTTGTCAAAAAACTAAAGACGGAATTAAAACTGGTGATGTGTTTACATCTTGTTGGCAAAAATGTGCTTCATATTATTTGGCTGAAGCCATATCTTCTTTAAACAATAGTCCTTCTAGTCCCTCACACATGCTTGACTCTCTTCGAAAATTTAAGAAAAGTTCTATCAATAATCATATTTCAGATGTTTTGCAAACTATTGGAATTGAAAGGGCAACTCCAACATTATTACAACGTATGTTAAAATCTACTATTGGTTTCTCTGATTTAGTTGAGAAAAATAATCACTCTAAACTAATTCAACAAAAATATGATTTTTTCTTAAAAAACTCGATGCTTTCTGATTGTTATTTTTATCTTGGATATACAAATAAAGAAAATTTTGTTAAAATTAAAGATACGCTGAATAGAAAACAAGATCTAATTCATATTCTTAAAATTGCATTTGATATTGAAGTTGATCCAAATCTTCTTTTAGAACAATCAAAAATCATTCAATCCAGTTGTAATGATATATTTGAAATCCTTTCCAATGACTAATTCACAATAATACACTAACCTTTTAAAACTAGTAATCCTTGTTCTATATTATGTCAGACGCAGCATGTGGTTGTGCAGCACAAGCAGAGAATAACACTGAATGTGATTGTGCAATGCAAGGTGAATGTAACTGTGATGCTACTTGTGATTGTACACAAGATGTTTGTAAAAACGCAGAACACTAAGTAAATTTTTTACTTATTTTTTATTTTTTTTAATCGTCTTCTTGTTCAAAGCCCCAAGATTTTACTAATTCTTTTTGGAACTTGTCTGCTTGTTTTTCATCTAATCCAAATCCACAATTTTTATGAGTAGGTACAACTGTCATTCCATCTAATTTGAATTCTACTTCAAACAAGTGAACTTTTGAACAATCACACATTTCTATTTTTTTTTAATACTCCTCTATATTTGCTTATTTGAATTGAATTCTAATGTTTATTTTTATCATAATTTGAATATCTGACTACTTGAATAACGTTTAACTATCCGTTTTGCTAATTTTTTTTAGATTTGAAGACTATCTTATTGATTCCAATTATTCTTGTATTATTTTTAGGCACAACTATGATTTCATCAGCATATGCACAAATTGAAGCTGGTGGTGTTAGTTCTGATACTCTTCCTAAGGGTACTACATGGTATGCAGGCGAAGGACTTAAGCAAGGTGATTTCTTTTCTTATTCCACATGTTTTGTTGATTACAAAGAATGTGTAAATTTTGAGATGGATTTTTGGATTAAAGGAGATAAGATAGTTGGTAGTGAAACAAAATGGTTAGCTGAAGTTGTTGTTTATGATGGTAAAAAAGTAATTGTTGGAGAAATAGAGTTGGGTAAAATTGCTCCAGAACCTACTGGTGGTACTGACAATTTGAGTGTGTATCGTGGTGCATTCAAATCATCTATTTCTTGGTTATCTGCTTTTGCAACTTCTGATGGAACTTCTGGTGGAAAAGGTCCTAAAGAATTCAGTGCAGCATCTTGGGGTAAAATTGGAAATATTGGTGGTCAACAAGTAATTCCATCTGCTATTGAAACTATTACAGTTCCTGCAGGAACTTGGGAAAGTGTTGTTGTATCATGGAAAACAGGTGGAGCTGTAAGTAAAGTTTGGATTGCCGATGATTTTCCCTTTCCAATAAAGGCTGCAACTTACACTCATGTTTCTGAAGGTATACCTCCACCAGAATATATTTTTGAATTGTTAAACTATAAAGAAAATGTACAAGAATCTCCATTTGTTGGAATTGAATCTACTATCAATGAACAAATCTCTCAAGGTTGTGATACTGATATTGAAAAGGAAGTGATTCATAAAAGATCTACTAGTAACTTCAAATATCAAGTTCATATTTTCTATGGTCCTGAAGATCCCGTTGTGGGCTGTGAAATACAATGGCTTATTAATTTCTTAAAATTTAGTGATGAAACTGACTTTCTTAATCAAGTACAATATGATATTTTTGTTGTAAATGATGACGGAATTCGAATAAGATCTATTGCACAAGATGAAGGTAGGCAATTTCTATATTCTCCATCTGGTCAAGCTCTAGTTGATTTTATTGTTAAAGAAGATCCTGGTACTGCAAATTATGTGATTTGGGTTTATGGATTAGCTCCTACTGGAATTGTTCCATCTGGAACTCCTGATTATTTACAACTAGAAGTTCCAATATATGCTTCTGATGGAAGTATTCCTGTCGAAAAAATCCCATCTTGGATTAAAAATAACGCTGGATGGTGGGCAGACGGCTCAATTGACGATAAAGCATTCATTCAAGGAATTCAATTCTTAATTAAAGAGAAAATTATGAAGATACCAAAAACTACTCAGGGTTTTGGTGGAAGTACTAATGAAATCCCATCTTGGATTAAAAATAACGCTGGATGGTGGGCAGACGGCTCAATTGACGATGAAGCATTCATTCAAGGTTTGCAATTTTTAATTAAAGAAGGAATCTTAAAAATTCCACAACCTTACAAAAGTTCAACTTCAACTGGTGCTGAACCTGAAGCATGGTATAACTAAATAATCATTAACAGAATGTTCTACATTCAAATAATTGAATTTTAATTGAATATTTGATAATAATATGCCAGGTCTTTTTAAACACCCAAAACGTCGCTTAAAAAAATTAATCAGAGATGGAGAATATGTTGATGCTATTACATTTGGAAAAAATTTAGAATCTGAGTATTCTGATGATTCTGATTTTATGTTTATTATGGGAAGTATCTATTTTATTGTAGATGATGCAAAAAGAGCATTACCTTATTTTGAAAAATCTTTTCATCTAAATGCTGACGATATTGAAATGCTTACTCTAAAAACAAATGTTCATTTGGCATTAGAACAAAAAGATAAGGCTGTTGATTGTTGTAAAAGAATTTTAAAACTAAATCCAAAAAACTCTGAGGCTGAATCTTTGCTTAATGAGTTAGAAAAAATTTAGAATTATTCTTTCTTTTTCATTTGGTATGCATTTTCCATTAACCAATTACAAAATGCTGTAACGTTTTCATCAAATTCTGTCCAAATGTGTACTGAATGTGGTAGAATGTCAATTTTCCAATTATTTGTAAATACTCTAACTCCTTCTTTATCTTCATACATGTATGCATCTTCTGTTTTTACATCTCCTAACATTTCAACTGCTTTTTGTTTGATGATTTCTCTATCGATAGGAAATCTTTTTCGATCATAATCTATAATTAAACTCAAATCTCTTTTTCCATACATCTCAAAATCATTTATCCTTCCTTCTTTTGGAAAATTTACAATTAGTTTAATATTGTATTTTTTACCTACTTCTTTTCCTATCGTAACTATTCTATTATATCCTAAACCTGGATTTTTTTTTATCAAAAATCTAATTTGTGCAAGATCTTTTTTTAATCCATTTTGTAAATCTGTAATTAATTCTGAAAATATCATTGGTTGTTCTTTGAAAAATTCCTATTATAACCATTAACTCAAGACAAGATTGGTTTTTTTAGACCTGTGAACAATTGAGAGTATGGCAATGCCTGAAGGTTATGATGGAATAAGAACTGGTGATGAATCTGAAAGAACTGATGATCCTAATGAATACAAGCGTACTTGCATTGATTTTATTGAAGACATCTCTCATGATTATGAAGCTTGGGTTGATTATTACAAATTACCTGAAGATGAAGATAAAAGAAGACGTGCTGGTATTCATGCAACAATAACTCGAACTAATGAGTGGTTAGCTAAAGTTGCTCAATCTATCAAAGCTGTAGATGTCATAATGAATGATGGAATTCAAAAAATGGCTGAGTCTACTGCGGGAAAACCTCTTGAAATTGGGGTCTTTGTAAATAAAAAATCTGGATACACTGAAACAAAACCTGGAATTATTGATGTAATTGTTAAAGGACATCCTAGAAAAAATAGAAAGATGAAACTTGGTTATCATTTCAAAGATGATAGATTTCGTCTAGAATCAACCTGTGGAGCATATTTGGAAGAAACTCCTTTATCGATTAGTGAATCTGATGAATTAGATATTCATTTAAAACTTCATGCAGAAAATGCTAAACCTCGTGATGTTATCTCATTTACTGTAACTGTTAGTGAAATTGAAAATGATGTGGAAATTGATAGACGAGGTGTTTCTACAGTAGTTCACTTAGTTTAATTTCTAATTTATTATTTATCAATAATTTACTAATTGTTATTTGGTTGTTGGATCCAATGTAATTTCAATTGCAACTCTTTTTTCATCAGCTCTTTTTTCTCCTGGATATTTTAATTGTGAAATTTTTTGATTTAATTGCTCATCTGTAACTAAAGATGCTTTTCCAGTAAACTCTGCATTCTTGTATTGAATTTTTACTTGTGGATTCATAATTGCATTTTGAAACCAATCACCATCTGGTTTATGACGTGAAAAATATATTTTTTCATTATAGTTTACTGCTCTAAGCATTACTGAATGTAAATTTCCCGTTTTCCTTCCTTTTGTGATTAGAAATGGTCTGAATAATTCTTCTTGAATTTCCATGTTCATTATAATCTGTCAAGTAATTTAACCCCATTGATAGAAATTTCTAATATTTGTTATGATAAAGTGATCTTGTAACTTCAAAATATGTCTGTGAAATTAGAAGGAATGCCTGAAAACATAGCCACAGCTGATACATTTACTGGAAAAAAAGTAATTGATAGAGAGGGTATTGAATATGGTAAAGTCAAACATATACACATTCATCAAGAGACACTTGCCGTATCTGGTGTAACTATTCATCAGGGATTCAATAAAGATTATTTTCTCTCATATGATTACATAGATAAATTTTCAGAAGAGAGATTACTTCTTAGTAGACCTCCTGTGCGAACTGGAATTCCAGTAGTTGATATTGATAGCCACAAAATTGGCAAGATCAAAAGATTACACAAAAATCCAGATACACATGAATTGGAATCAATAGAAGTCAGTCATGGGTTAATGCATTCAAAAATTTTATCCAAATCTGAAATTTGGGGTATTGGTGAAAAAATAATTTTAAGAATGACTAAAGAAGAATTCAAAAAAATTGAATAATTCTTTAAGATTCTTTTTTTAATTACATCCTATTTTTTTGCACATTTTGTACAAACAGGATTTCCATTTTCAAGTGTGATCTCTACATTTGATGAGTGACATTTTTGACATAATCCTTTCATATTCTATTTTCTAAAAATCCTCTTTAAATTTTTTTTGAGGATTAAACCTCTAAACCCTTAGCAATTTATAATTCTTAAATGAAATTCAAATATTGTATTCTATAGAAACCAAATCTCTTACAAAATCATTTGGAGATCTTGTTGCTGTTAATGATATTTCTTTTTCTGTGAAAAAAGGAGAAATTTTTGGATTTTTGGGGCCTAATGGTGCTGGAAAAAGTACTACAATGATGATTTTTACTACTTTGCTAAAACCCACCTCCGGACAAGCATTAGTTGCAGGTTTTGATGTAATGAAAAATGCTAAACATGTTAGAGAAAATATTGGATTTGTTCAACAAGAAACCACTGTTGATGAATATCTAACTGGGCGTGAAAATCTGTTATTACAAGCTAAATTAAACCATATTCCAAAAAATGAAATTAATCACAGAATTGATGAAGTTTTAGATTTAATTGAACTTGCAGATAAACAGGATCAGGCTGTTGTTACATATTCTGGTGGAATGAGAAAAAGACTGGACATTGCTGGGGGACTTTTACATCATCCAAAAGTTTTATTTTTGGATGAGCCTACTGTTGGATTAGATATTCAAACTCGAAGAAAAATTTGGGAATATATTAAAAAAATTCATACTGAATTTGAAATGACTATTTTTTTAACTACTCACTATATGGAAGAAGCAGATAGTTTGTGTGACCGAATTGGAATCATGGATCATGGAAAAATTCAGGTAATTGATTCTCCACAAAATATGAAAAATGATCTAGGTAATGAAATTATTTCATTACTTGTAGATGAGAGTAATAATCATGATTCTTTTTTATCTGAATTAAAAAAAATTGAATTTATAAAAAAAATTAAAGAAGATAATTTGAAATTAACTCTTTTTACTTCTAATGGCACTGAAGTTATTCCAAAAATTTTTCAAATTTCATCTCAACTTGAAATTAAAATTACTTCCATATCCTTAACTCAACCTACACTTGATGATGTTTTCATTTCTTATACTGGACATGAGATTAGGGATGATGATTCAAAATATAATCGAAAACTTGAACATGCAAAAATGAAGAGGTTACGTGCTTGAATAATTTAATGTATGATACATATACAATTTTTTGGCGAGAATTAAAAAGATACAAAAAATCTCGTAGTGGTGTTTTAATTAGATTAATTCAACCTGCAATATGGATTATTGTAGTTGGAAATATTTTTTCAGAAACTCAACCTTTAATCCAATCTGTTGGCTTTGATGGTGAATATATTGAATTCATGGCACCTGGAGTCATTATCCTTACTGCGATTTTCACTAGTATTTTTGGTGGTGTCAATACTCTTTGGGATAGAAGATATGGTTTTATGAATAAGGCACTAACTTCTCCAATTTCACGTTCTGCCATCGCTTTAGGAAAGATGTCTGCTATTTCTTTAATTGCTGCTTTACAAGCAAGTTTGATTATTGGAATTGCTTTGGCAATTGGAGTTACTTTTCCAAACCCATTCATGATCATTCCAATTATGGCAATTGTAGTTTTATTTTCATTAGGATTTTCTGGAATATCTGTGACTCTTGCAGCGACTGCAAAGTCTCAAGAAACTTTCTGGGGCATGATAAATTTATTGGGTATGCCGTTGTTTATGCTAAGTCCTGCATTGTTCCCACTAGAATTATTGCCAAATTGGTTGGCTGTTGTTGCAAAACTAAACCCTGTAACCTATACTGTTTTGTTAGTTAGAGAATTAATGACTGGTGTATCTGAGGGCGGTGTTCCTATACTGATTAGTTTAGGTGTAATCTTTGCATTTGTACTTGCAATGATCGCTATTGCAAGTTATGTGTTTACAAAAGAAGTAAACAAACCATTTTGATAATTTTTTGTCTATTTTTTTAAAAACACGATCAAAATCTAATTTTTTGCGATCAATTATTTCTATATAGAACAATATACTTTATGGTGATCACTTTTTATCTCAAAATAATAATTGATTAAATTATGGGACAATGGTTATCGTGGATTAAATCTAATGAAAAAGAACTTTTAACAATTTTAGATAATTTGGCAAAAAAAGCAGTTGAAACTTCTGAAGCTGTAGTGATTTTATTTGAAGATCTTAGTGATACTGAACAAGCAGCAAAAATTCACAAGTTAGAAACTGAAGCAGATGTCTTAACTCGTGATATTTTTTCTGAATTGAATAAAACCTTCATTACTCCTTTAGATCGTGAAGATATGCAAAGAATTGCATCAAAAATTGATGATGTAATTGATTTCATGGATGGAATTGCTGCTAGAGTGTATAGTTACAAAATTACTACGCCTCCTCCATATTGTAAAGAAATGGCACATGAACTAGTCAAAGCTACCAAAGAAGTCGAGTATATGATTTCAAAATTACAGAAAATTAAAAATCCTAAAGATATGATTCAACATTGTAGAAATACTGGTGAAATTGAACATGCTGTTGATGATTTGTATCGTGAGGCTATTCGAGAACTTTTTGAAACCGACGATGCAATTAAAATTATTAAACTAAAAGATATCTATGAAACAATGGAAACTGCATCCGATAGATGTGTAGATGTTGCAGATGTTATTGAAGATATAGTTTTAAAATATACTTGAGATGATTAAATGTTAGAAGTAGCAATAGGTGCAATTATCGTTGCATTAATTTTTGATTTTGTTAATGGATTTAATGATTCTGCAAATTCCGTAGCTACTGTTATTGGAACACGTGTTTTGAAACCTATTCATGCTGTTACTCTTTCTGCTTTAGCAAATTTTGCTGGTCCATTCATCTTTGGTGTTGCAGTGTCGATGACAATTGCTAAAGGAATTGTTAGCCCTGATGATATTACCGTTTACATGATTATCGGTGGATTGGCTGGTGCAATTGGTTGGAGTACTCTTTGTACATATTTTGGATTGCCAATTTCAAACAGTCATTCGTTAGTTGGAGGAATTATGGGTGCCGGCATTATGGGACTGGGCTTTGAAAAATTAGTTTATGGTGGATTAACTAAAGTTTTTGCAGGAATTGTAATTGCACCCATTGGTGGAATAATTTTTGGTTTACTGTTAACTGGATTAATTATCACTCTTTTTGCAAGTCGTAAACCCGCAATAGTAAACAAAACTTTTGGACGTTTACAAATTATCTCTTCTGCTTGGTTTGCTTTAACTCATGGTGCTAATGATGGGCAAAAAACTATGGGGATTATTGCATTAATTCTATTTTCTGCAGGACTAATTCCTGAACTAGAAATACCTCTTTGGGTGATTTTAGCAGCTGCATCTGCAATGGGACTTGGTACTTTCTTTGGAGGTTACAAAGTAATCAAAACTCTTGGTGTAAAAATTACAAGACTCAAACCATATCAAGGATTTGCAGCAGAAACAAGTGGTGGAATAATGCTAGCAATTTTTGCAACTCTGGGCATTCCAGCAAGTACAACTCATGCTATTACTGGTACAATTATGGGTGCAGGTGCTGCCCGAAGAAAACGAGCTGTTAGATGGAATGTTAGTAGACAAATTGTATTTTCATGGATAATTACTATCCCTGGTAGTGCTGTACTGGGAATTGGATTCACTTACCTCATCCATCTATTTGTTTGATATTTCAACACCTTGATTTTTATTTCAGCAATTTTTTTTGAAATATTCAGATGGACATTTTACAATTAATACAATCTAATTTACTTACTCCAATAATCTTATTTTTCTTGTTTGGAATCATTGCAGCTAGGATAAAATCTGATTTGAAAATTCCTGCAGCAATTTCAGAATTTTTACCCCTCTATCTTCTTGCAGCTATAGGACTTCATGGTGGTTTAGAAATGAGAAACACCGGATTTGAAAATATGTTAATTCCAATGTTTGTCGCAATTGGTCTTTCTTTGTTATTTACCTTAAATCATTACCAAATTTTAAGACGATTAGGAAAATTCAATATTTTTGATTCTTATGCATTAGCATCTACTTATGGTGCAGTAGGTGCTGTGACTTTTTCAGTTGGATTATCTTTTCTCAAAAATCAAGGTGTTACATCTGAAGGTTATCTTGCAGCTGTGTTAGCAGTATTAGAGCCAGTTGCATTTATCATGGCAATATTTTTGACAAATATGGCAGTCTCTAAACAAATACGTATTAAAAAACAATCTTTCACAAATGATTCTAAATCTGATATTGATGTTGGAATTAATGAAACAAAAACAAAACTTTCCAAAATATTACATGAATCTATTACTGGAAAAGCTATTGTTATTTTACTTGGCAGTATTGTAATTGGTTACATAATTGGTGAGGATGGATTTAGTTCTATCAAAATTGTTTTTGATGAAATGTTTACTGGTGCAATTGTAATTTTTATGATTGAGATGGGTATAATTGCCGGTCAAAGATTAGATGATATCAAAAAAGTTGGTATTTTTCTTATTGCATTTGCTATAATTATGCCTACTTTTAATGGAATTATTGGAGTTGTTGTGGCTACTCTGATGGGTCTTAGCTTGGGAGGCTCAGTAATGTTTGGTCTTCTTTTAGCTAGTGCTTCTTTTATTGCTGCACCTGCAGTTTTACGTAATGCAATTCCACAAGCAAATCCTAGTCTTTACATTACATCTGCATTAGGAATCACATTTCCTTACAACATTATTGTTTTGCTACCTATCATGTTTGCAGTTTCATCTTTATTGCATAATCCTGAAGGATCGATAGACTTATTCAATTATGGGCTAAATATTTGATATGAAACTTTACAATGTAAAATTACTCACAATAACTTGTGAAATTTTAGCACAAAAAAATATTATGGAAATTTTAACTAAACATGAAATTACAGGTTATACCACTTATGAAGTCAATGGAAATGGGGCACGCGGAATACGTGGTCAAGGTTTACAAAATGAAAAAAATATTAAAATTGAAATAATTTTACGAGAGGAAAAATTACAAGATATTGTAGAGGAAGTTTCTAGAACTTTGTTTGCTAATTTTGCAATTGTTCTTTATGTAAGTGATGTTGGCGTATTGCGCACTGAAAAATTTTAACAACAATTTTTATCTAAACATAGATTTGGAATTTCTTTTGATGTTTTTGTGATATTTGTAATTAATTTTGATAATTGATCGTTTGAAATCATGTACATTGCTTTTTTTCCTTCATCCCTTGATTTAACAATCCCACATTTTTTTAATGTCTTTAGATGATGTGATACTAGCGGTTGATCTTTTTTTAATTCATTTACAAAATCATTTACACATAATTCATTATTTTTTTGTAATAATTCTAAAATTTCAAATCTTGTTTCATCACAAATACATTTTAAAAGACTGACCCCATTCATATCAATTTAAATTTATATAAATTAATATTTATGTTATAGTGTGAACACGCCTAAAAATATTCTATTTGTATGCCTAGAAAATGCTGGAAGAAGTCAGATAGCTGAGGCATTTTTTAAAAAATATGACAAAAACAAATTCAATGTTATGAGTGCTGGAACAACTCCTTCATCACATCTTAATCCTATTGTTATTTTAGTAATGGCTGAAATTGGAATTGATTTGAAAAACCAACAACCACAATTATTATCAAACTCTATGATTGAAAATTCTACTAAAACCATCAATATGGGGTGTATGGATAAAGAATCATGTCCATCATTATTTGTTAATGATACAGATAATTGGAAAATTGATGATCCAAAAGGAAAATCAATTGATGATGTTAGAAAAATTCGTGATCAAATTAAAACTGATGTTTTGAATTTAATTGATTCCCTTGAAAGTGATAATTCATGACGTATTCTAATTTACAAATTTTTACTGTAGAATTAATTGGAACTTTTATTCTTGTAGTTTTTGCAACTGGTTCAATTGTTTACGATGTAGAATTTTTTAATGGTGATTTGGGAATTCCTTTTGCTGCTGTTGCTCCTTTTATTGCATTATTAATTGGAGTTTATTCTTTTGGAAAAATTTCTTTAGCTCATTTTAACCCTGCCGTTACTATTGGATATTATATTACAGGACATATTACTAAAATTCAAGTTTTGTATTATTTTGTTGCAGAAATAATTGGAGCATTATTGGGTTCTCTTTTTGTTTTAAATTTTATTGGAGACAAAGCAAATATTGGATCTAATGCACCTAATCATGATTTTTCAATATTTTTAATTTTTCCGGTAGAAGTTTTAGCTTCTGCTATGCTTATGGGAGTTATTTTTTATGTTGTTTATACAAAAGGTTTGAGAGGCTTTAGTGGTGTTGCAATTGGTGGAATTGTTGGATTAGATATTCTATTTTTAGCATTTATCTCTGGTGCATCTATGAATCCTGCTAGAGCACTTGCACCTGCATTATTATCTGGAACTTTTAGCGATTTGTGGCTATATTGGAGTGCTCCGTTTGTTGGAACTACGATTGTAGCATTTTTGTTTCGTGGTAAATTTCAAGCACAAAGAGCTCAAATTACGAATAATAATGACCGTATTGTAGACTGAATGATGATTACTTCTAAAAAATTATTCAATGATGCAAAAAAAGTAATTCCTTCAGGTGTAAATAGCCCTGTAAGATACTTTGAACCTTATCCGTTTTTTACAAAAAAAGCAAATGGTGCATATATTTGGGATGCCGATAATCGACGTTACATTGATTTTTGTAATGCATATGGTGCATTACTTTTAGGACATAGGAGAAAAGAAATCATCTCTTCCGTATCAAAACAACTTTTGAAAGGTACATTGTATTGTACTCCTACTGAATCTGAAATAGAACTATCAAAATTAATTCTTGGAAATTTTCCTTCAATGAATAAAGTACGATTAATGAATACTGGTGGTGAAGCTACTATGACTGCAATTAGACTAGCTCGTGGATTTACAAAAAAGAAAAAAATTATTAAATTTGAAGGATGTTATCATGGTGCCCATGATTCTGTTTTAGTTAAAGCCGGTTCTGGTTCTGCACATAATGGAATTTCTGTATCTGATGGTGGATTAGATGAGGTTTCAAAAAATACTCTTGTAGTTGAATATAACAATATTGAAGACTTACAAAAAACAATTTCTAAACATAAAGATATTGCAGGTGTAATTGTTGAACCTATTTTAGCTAATATGGGTTTAATTTTACCTGAAAAAAAGTTTCTTTCAGATTTAAGAAAAATTACTAAAGAAAATAACATTCCTTTAATCTTTGATGAAGTTGTCACTGGATTTAGAGTGTCACCTGGTGGGGCACAACAACATTTTGGAATTAAACCTGATATCACTACTTTGGCTAAAGCATTGAGTAATGGATTTGCTATATCTGCTGTTGGTGGTAAAAAAGAAATCATGGATTTACTTTCTCCTGGAGGAAATGTTTACCAGGCAAGTACTTTTGCTGGAAATCCTATTTCTGTAAGTGCTGCAATTAGTTCTATTAAGACAATAAATAAAATGAAAAATAAACTCTATTCTAAACTTGAAAGATTTAATTTGTTATTTTCCACTGCATTGGATGATATGGCAACTGACATGAATATTCCTCATCAAATCAATTTTACAGCCTCAATGTTTCAGATTTTCTTTACTGATACACCTGTAATTGATTATAACACATCAAAAAAAGCAAATGGTAAAAAATTCCAAAAATTATTTAGAACTTTGTTAAAGGAAGGAATCTTTATAGCTCCTTCTCAATTTGAAGTTGTTTTCTTATCTGATGCTCATACTGAAAATGATCTAAACAAAACATTAGATGCATATCATACTGCATTAAAGTCGGTGAAAAATTGAAATATTTAGTTGGTGCAAGAGGTAGTAAATTATCTATGGCTCAAACAAATTGGGTAATTTCAGAATTAAAAAAAACAAATTCTAATTCTGAATATGAAATTAAACCTATTACTACTAAAGGTGATACTGATACGCGACCATTATTTACTATTGAACAAAAAGGTATTTTTGAAAAAGAAATTGATAAGGCAGTTGCAGAAAAAGAGGTTGATTTTGCAGTTCATAGTCTTAAAGATGTTCCTTCTAAATTAGCTGATAATCTTGTAATTGCATCAATTCCAAAACGTGAAAAAGTAAACGATGTATTCATTTCATCTGATGGTTTTTCTTTGGATAAAATTAAAGCAGGATCTGTTATTGGAACAAGTTCATTGCGACGTGCTGTACAGATTAGTAGAAAAAGATCTGATGTTATTGTTAAACCAATACGAGGAAATATTGAAACTAGAATTAAAAAAACATCTGAAGAAAATTATGATGCAATAGTACTTGCACAAGCTGGAATTTCTAGATTAGGAGTTGATATCAAATCCACTTCTTTGTCTATAGATGATTTTTCTCCTTCACCTGGTCAAGGCGCTATTGCAATAGTTGCACGAATTGATGATCTTCAAACAATTGAAATGCTTAAAAAAATTGAAGACCCTGATTCTAGATTGGAAATTGAGGCTGAACGTGCTTTATCTGACTTTATTGATTCTGGATGTAGATTTCCTTTAGGTGCATATGCAAAATCAAATGGTACTGAAATGACATTATCTGTATCTGCTTTCTCTGTTGATGGTAAGCAATTCTTACAAGTTACTCGATCTGGTGATAAGAATAATCCCAAATCTTTGGGTAGACAGGTAGGCGAGGAATTACGTAGTAAGGGAATCAATGATCTTGCATTAAATTGGAGAGAAAAAGTAGAGGAATGGAATAAGACATGACTGGTAAAGTATATCTTGTTGGAGCGGGGCCTGGGGATAGTAAGCTAATTACCCTACGGGCTGTTGAATTAATCCAAAAAGCAGATGTTGTTTTGTATGATAGGTTAGTAGGTAAAAAAATTATTTCTATGATTCCTAAAACTGCTGAAAAAATCTATGTTGGACGTGCAGTTGGTGATGATACAACTCATCAAAATACTACTAATGACTTGATGGTTCAATATGCAAAATCTAAAAAAAATGTTGTTAGACTAAAGGGAGGAGATCCGATTATTTTTGGACGAGGTGGGGAAGAAGCCGAATTTCTAAAAGATCATAAAGTAAAATATGAAATTGTACCTGGAATCACTTCTGGAATTGGTTCTGCAACATATGCTGGAATTCCTCTTACTCATAGAAAGTATGCATCATCAGTAGTTTTTGTTACAGGTCATGAAGATCCTGAAAAGAAACAAGAGATTGTCAAATGGCAAAATCTTGCAAAATCTGTAGATACTATTGTAATAATGATGGGTTTGTCTAGAATTGATATTATTTGTAAACAATTGATATCTGGTGGCATGGATAAAAAAATGCCTGTGGCTGTAATTCAAAATGGAACAACTCCTCAACAAAAAATGATTAAAGGAACTGTTACAAATATTGCAAAAAAAGTTAAAGAAAATAAAATTACCCCACCTACAAATATCATTATTGGTAAAGTAGTTGATTTATCTGATGTTATTGGGTGGAAATAATGCTTAATGATAAAACAATAGCAATAACTCGTTCAAAAGATGATGCTTCAGAATTTATTTCACTTGCCCAACAAAATAATGCAACTCCAATCCCGTTACCTACAATTGAACTAATAAGTAAAGGCGAAAAAATTGTTGATGAGTTTTTAGAATCTATATCTAAATACAATCCTGATTATTCTGTTTTTATGAGTTCAAAAGCTGTTAAATTACTATTTGATACTGCAAAACAATCTGGAAAACTTGAAAAATTACAATTGGCAGTTGCTAATACTATTGTAATGTCTGTTGGTCCTAAAACTTCCCTCACACTTGAATCTGAAGGAATTAAAGTAAATCATCAACCCACAACTTTTTCATCTGTTGGTGTTGGTGAAGAATTTACAAGACTTAATGCTGTTGGAAAAAAAGTTATTGTTCCTCGTAGTGGTGCATCTACACCTTTTCTAAAAGAACTACTTTCAAAGATTGGAATAGATGTTTTAGAAATTCACTTGTATGATGTTTGTGCGTTTAGAGATACTACTCAATGGAATGGATTTAGGGAATTATTTTCTCAAAACAGAGTTGACGGGGTAGTATTTACCAGTGCTTCTTCTGTTCGTGGATTTTTTGAGATAATGTCTAAGGATTATAGTAATGATACATTACTTGATAATCTTACAAAATTATCTGTTGTTTCTATAGGTCCATTTACTTCAGATGAATTGAAAAAATTCCAAGTCAAAAATACTGTTGCAGAAGTTCATACTGTTGCAGGTGCATTTGATGCTATGAAAAATTCTTTGAATTTATCTTGATATACTTTAGCTCAAGCTATTTAGCTCTACCTACTTTTCCTCATATATTTATAATATAACGCGGTTATGTCAAGCATGACAACTGAAAACATAGATGTTGATTATACAAAATATGACTTTAAAGATTCCACTGAGATGTATGTTCACCTTAGTAAAAAAGGACTTTCTCAAGATACTGTAATTGAAATTAGTAAAATGAAAAATGAGCCACAATGGATGCTCGATTTTAGACTACGTTCTTATGAAATCTTTATGAAAAAACCAATGCCAACTTGGGGTGGAGATCTTAGCGTTATTGATTTTCAAAATATCTATTATTATGCAAAAGCATCTGATAAAGTAGAAAAAAATTGGGATGATGTTCCAGAAAATGTTAAAAATACTTTTGATAAACTTGGAATTCCAGAAGCTGAAAAGAAATTCTTAGCAGGTGTAGGTGCACAATATGAATCTGAAGTTGTTTATCACAGTTTAAGAGAAGATTTAGCAAAACAAGGTGTTTTGTTTTTAGATACTGATCAAGCTTTAATTGATCATCCTGAATTATTCAAAAAATATTTTGGTAAAATTATTCCTCCAGAGGATAACAAATTTGCAGCATTAAACAGTGCCGTATGGAGTGGTGGTTCATTCATCTATGTTCCACCAGGTGTTCATATTGACATGCCTTTACAAGCATACTTTAGAATTAATGCAGAAAACATTGGTCAATTTGAAAGAACATTAATCATTGTTGATGAAGGTGCAGAAGTTCACTACATCGAAGGTTGTACTGCTCCTGTATATTCTTCTGAGTCACTTCACTCTGCTGTTGTAGAACTTGTTGCACACAAGGATGCAAAATTAAGATATACTACTATTC
>Ga0207990_1000100_pt1 | contig 49377 bp, 46 predicted proteins | sample ETNtaG_8_FD_185780 | JGI IMG/M metagenome (GOLD analysis project Ga0207990, IMG submission 185780) | Marine microbial and viral communities from oxygen minimum zone, Eastern Pacific Ocean - ETNP201406SV75 (SPAdes) (version 2) | ecosystem: Environmental > Aquatic > Marine > Oceanic ...
ATTGGTCTGGGACATTACTTAACACTTGGAGCTATTATTTTTACAATAGGTTTGGTTGGAATATTTTTAAACAGAAAAAATATAATTATTATTTTAATGAGTATAGAATTGATATTATTAGCAGTTAATATTAATCTAGTATCCTTTTCTATTTTTATTAATGATTTAACTGGACAGATATTTACTTTATTTATTTTAACTGTTGCTGCTGCAGAAGCAGCAATAGGGTTAGCAATTATCGTAGTTTATTATAGAAATTCTGGAACGATTAGAGTCGAAGAAATAAATAACTTAAAAGGCTAGAATGGAATATACAATTGTTTTTTTACCACTAATAGGTGCAATAATTTCAGGATTTTTTGGAAAACAAATTGGGGAAAGAAGTTCAGAAATAGTTACAAGTTTATTTGTTTCAATATCAGCTATTTTATCAATAGTTATTTTTTATAATGTGACAATTTTGGATTATAATAACAATTTAATTATTGCTTCTTGGATCAATTCAGGATCATTAAATGTAAATTGGTCAATAGATATTGATGCACTATCAGCTGTAATGTTAGTTGTTGTGACATTGATTTCAGCTTTAGTTCACATTTATTCCATTGGCTATATGTCCAATGATCCACACAAACCAAGATTTATGGCCTATTTATCTCTTTTTACATTTGCCATGATAACTTTAGTTACTTCAGATAATTTTCTCCAATTATTTTTTGGATGGGAAGGTGTTGGCTTGTGCTCCTATTTTTTAATTGGTTTTTGGTTTAAAAAAGAAAGCGCAAATACTGCTGCAATTAAAGCTTTTGTTGTAAATAGAATTGGAGATTTTGGTTTTGCACTCGGAATATTTCTAATTTTTTATTTATTTGGAACAGTAAATTATAATGAAGTATTTCAATTAGTTCCTGTAACTTTAGAAAAAGAATTAATTTTTTTAGGAATTCACATAAATGCAATTGATTTAATTTGTATACTTCTTTTTATTGGGGCAATGGGTAAATCAGCTCAAATTTTTTTACATACTTGGCTACCAGATGCTATGGAAGGCCCAACACCTGTTTCTGCTTTAATACATGCTGCTACTATGGTAACGGCTGGTGTATTCCTTGTTGTAAGATGTTCTCCAATTTATGAATATTCTGAACTAGCATTAAATTTTATTATAATTGTTGGGATGAGTACAGCGTTCTTTACTGCGACGATTGCTTTAGTACAAAATGATATAAAAAAAATTATTGCATATTCTACTTGTAGCCAACTTGGTTATATGTTTTTTGCAGCTGGTGTAGGAGCATATAATGTTGCGATGTTTCACTTATTTACGCATGGCTTTTTTAAAGCATTATTATTTTTAGGCTCAGGTTCTGTCATACATTCTTTTAAAAACGAACAAGATATAAGACAAATGGGCGATGTTTGGAAAAAGCTTCCTTACACATGGATTTTGATGTTAATAGGTACTTTAGCTTTAACTGGATTTCCTTTTCTTTCAGGGTTTTATTCAAAAGATGCAATTATTGAATTTGCTTACTTGAAAGGTAATACAACAGGATATTTTGCTGCTGGAGTAGGAATTTTTACTGCTTTTTTAACATCAATTTATTCATGGAGGCTAATGTTTAAAACTTTCCATGGAACATATAATAATAAAAAACATAAAAAAGATAACATGCATGAATCTCCAATGGTGATGATAATACCATTAATAATTCTTGCAATTGGAGCGATATCTTCAGGTTATTTATTTAAGGAATTGTTTATTGGTCATAATAGTAGTGCTGAGTTTTGGGGTAATTCAATTAAATTTCTAGAACCATTAAGTGCCAATCATCCACCAATGTGGTTTATATTATTAACACCAATATTGGTAATTAGTTCCATACCTATTGCTTATTATTTATTCGTTAAAAATAAGACTATTTTAAAGGTGTTAATAAAAAATAATCACCCTTTTTACAAATTTTTATTAAACAAATGGTATTTTGATGAACTTTATGATCAAATTTTTGTTAAGTTTTCAAAAAATATTGGCTTATTCTTTTGGAAAAAAATTGATATAAGAATTATTGATCGATTTGGCCCAGATGGCATCACAGGCTTAATAAAAAATTTTTCTATTCGAGCAGTTAAATTTCAAAGTGGTTTAATTTATCAATATGCCTTTGTAATGCTTCTTGGTTTTACTATTTTATTAACTTTACTAATATTTAAATAATGAATTTTCCTATTTTATCATCACTAATTTTATTGCCAACAATTGGAGCATTGTTTATTTTTTTTACAAAAACTAATACAAAAAAATATCAAAGTAGTAAGTATGTTGCTTTATTTGTCTCGTTTGCTAATTTTCTTTTATCTTTATATCTTTGGTTTTTATTTGACACTACAACTCATGAATTTCAATTTGTAGAAAATCGTGAATGGATTAAAGATTTTATAGACTATAAAGTTGGAGTAGATGGAATTTCTATTTTATTTATTATTTTAACTACTTTAATTTGCCCCTTGTGTATTATTTCTGTAAATAGCACCGTTAAGAACGGTCTAAAGGACTTTCTAATTGCAATATTATTAATGGAAACATTAATGATTGGTGTTTTTTGTTCTCTAGACTTATTCGTTTTCTATCTCTTCTTTGAAGGTGGATTAATTCCAATGTTTTTAATTATTGGTATTTGGGGGGGTGAAAGAAGAGTCTATTCCGCTTTTAAATTCTTTTTTTATACTTTACTAGGTTCAGTGCTAATGCTGATCGCAATTATTTCAATATATTGGATAACCGGTACTACTGATATTATTGAATTATACGAAATAGGAATAGATATTAAATATCAGAATATACTTTGGTTAGCATTCTTTAGTTCTTTTGCAGTTAAAACACCAATGTGGCCTGTACATACTTGGTTACCAGATGCTCATGTAGAAGCTCCTACAGCTGGATCAGTTTTACTTGCTGCTATCTTACTTAAGATGGGAGGTTATGCTTTTATTCGGTTTTCATTAGGTTTATTTCCAATTGCTTCTGATTATTTTGTCCCATTAATCTATTTTTTAAGTTTAGTTGCGATTGTCTATACTTCTTTAGTTGCGTTAATGCAGGAAGATATGAAAAAATTAATTGCCTATTCATCAGTTGCTCATATGGGTTTTGTCACTTTGGGTATTTTTACAATCACTCAACAAGGCATCGAAGGCAGCATATTTCAAATGATCAGCCATGGATTAGTTTCAGCTGCACTATTTTTATGTGTTGGAGTTGTTTATGAAAGAATGCATACAAGGTTAATAAATAGGTATGGAGGCATAGTATCTATAATGCCAAAATATGCTTTAGTATTTATGATTTTTACCTTGGGTTCTATTGGATTGCCTGGAACAAGCGGTTTTGTGGGTGAATTTTTAATATTAATAGGAACATTTAAGAAAAGTTTTTTAGTAGCAACGATAGCTAGTTTAGGAATTATATTTGCAGCAGCATATATGCTTTGGTTATATCGTAGAATAATATTTGGTGAATTAATTCACAAAGATTTAAAAAAAATGCTAGATTTAAATAAATCAGAAATATTTATTTTATGGTGTCTAGCAATCCCAATTTTATTTTTTGGTTTTTATCCCGAACCTTTAATTAATACTGTTGAAATTTCTGTTAACAATTTAATTGAAATTTACAATTCAAATTTACAAATTAATTTAGCAAAAAATAACTAATGGCTAATTTAAATTTAATTTTTCCGGAAATATTTATTTCACTTTCTATAATGTTTTTATTAATTGTAGGTGTCTTTAAAAAAAATAGTTCAAACTTAATTTATAATTTAACAATTGTATCTTTGCTTATTGCTCTTGCGTTAGTTTTTAATTATCCAATTGCTACTGAACTTAGTTTATTTAATGAATCTTATAAAGTTGATTACTTATCAACTTTTATGAAAATATTAACTTTGATATCGGGTGTTTTTGTCATGTTAACCTCATCTAAATACACACAGATTACTAAAATCTTAAAAATTGAATATCCAGTTTTACTTTTAAGTTCAATATTAGGAATGATGGTTATGATTAGTTCAAACGATCTGATTGTATTTTATATGGGTCTAGAATTACAATCTTTAGCTTTGTATGTGTTGGCTTCGTTTAATAGAGAAAATTTACTATCAGCAGAATCTGGAGTTAAATATTTTGTATTAAGCGCCTTATCTTCGGGACTTCTTTTATATGGATGTTCATTAATATATGGTTTTTCAAGTTCTACTAATTTTATTTTGATAGCTGAAAATTTAAACTCAAATAACTATGGTTTAACTTTTGGAATCGTTTTTATCTTAGTTGGATTAGCATTTAAAATCTCTGCTGTTCCTTTCCACATGTGGGCTCCTGACGTTTATCAAGGTTCACCTACCTCAGTAACTATATTTTTTGCAGTGTTACCAAAAATAGCTGCGTTAACAGTCTTTATAAGATTTTTATACATTCCATTCGTTAACATGATAGATCAATGGCAGATGATAATTGTTTTTTTATCTATTGCATCGATGTTATTCGGAGCAATTGCAGCAATTGGACAAAAAAATTTAAAAAGACTAATTGCATATAGTTCTATAGGACATATGGGTTATGCTCTAGCAGGTATATCTGTTGGTAGTAATGAAGGAATACAAAGTGCTGTTTCATATATCTCAATATATTTAGTTATGAATTTAGCTTTTTTTAGTTGTTTATTTATGATTAGAAAAAGTGAAAATTATTTTGAAAATATAGAAGATCTTTCAGGTTTATCAAAAAATCATCCAATTCTATCGATATCTTTGTTGATTGTTCTTTTCTCCTTGGCTGGAATTCCACCCTTAGCAGGGTTTTTTGCTAAATTTTATATTTTCATGGCAGTAATTGAACAATCGATGTATTTTTTGGCTATAATTGGATTATTATCAACAGTAATTGCAGCTTATTATTATTTAAGAATAATCAAAACTATTTATTTTGATCCAGAAAAAGAAAAATATGACTCTGATCATCATTTAGGGCTTAAAGTTTCGTTAGCTATATCAACAATATTTATTCTTTTTTATTTCATTTATCCTAGCGGTTTAACTGAAATAATTTCTAAGATAAATATTATTTAATGAAGTTAAAAAAATTTCTTTATAAAAAAACGAACAGCACTAACGATATAGCAAAACAAAAAATAAAAAAGGGTTTTTGTCAAGGTTTGGTATTTACTGAAGAACAAAAAAAAGGCAGAGGTCAATATGGAAAAAAATGGATTTCATTAAAAGGAAATTTATTTTTATCAGTTTTTATTGAGATAAAAAACCAAATATCACTTAAAAAAATTACTTTTCTTAATTGTCAAATAATTAAAAAAATTTTATCAAAATTATTTAAAACTAAATTAACAATAAAATTTCCTAATGATTTGCTAATAAATAAAAAAAAGGTTTGTGGCATATTGCAAGAAACTATAAGTAATAATGATAAAAAATTCATTATTATAGGTATTGGAATTAATTTAATAAAAAATCCAATGATTAAAAATTATCCAACTACTAATTTATTAGAAGAAACAGGGATTAAAATTAGTAGGTTTCAATTATTAAATGTAATAAAAGAGGATTTTGAAAAAAATTTGAAAAAGTTTGGATTAAAACGATGAATTTATTAACAAACTAAAATGTATTTAATTGGCGACATAGGTAACACTGAAGTAAAAATCTGTATTTTTAATAAAAATCAAAAATTATTAAAAAAGATTATTTTAAAATCTTCTTTAATAACAAATAAATATTTACATAAGCACTTAATTTTTTTGAAATCAAAAAAATACAATTTACAGAATGCAATTTTTTGCAGTGTTGTGCCAAAGTGTTATAATAAAATTAGATTTTTCATCCAAAAAAAATTAAGTACTAATTGTACAGAACTTAAGGAGCATAAACTTGACAAACTAATTAAAATAAAAGTAAATAAAAAGCAAATTGGATCTGATCGTCTTTCCAATGCAATTAGTGTAATAGATAATAAAAATAATTATATTATTGTAGATTTTGGTACTGCTACAACTTTTGATGTTGTTATAAAGAATAATTATTTGGGAGGCATAATTGCTCCTGGTGTAAAACTTTCTTTAAATACTTTAATTGCAAAAGCTTCATTAATTCCTTCATTAACATTAACTAGTGTAAATAGAGTCTTAGGAAAAAATACTAAATCAGCAGTAAAGTCAGGTTTTTATTGGGGTTATGCCGGTTTAATTGACAATATAATTAAAAAAATTATTAATCAAACCAATAAAAAATATAAAATTATTTTAACTGGTGGTCTTTCTCATCTTTTTAAAAAAGTAATAAATGCAAAAGTTAGTATTAGTCGAGATTTAACAATTAATGGTCTATTAAAAATTATTCATTTGATAAAACATAAATGAAAGAAGAATTATTATTTTGTCCTCTAGGAGGATCTGGTGAAATTGGGATGAACATGAATTTATATGCCTACGGAAAGCCGGAAAACCAAAAATGGATAATTGTTGATGTTGGTGTTACATTTGCAGATGATAGCTTACCAGGAATTGATTTAATTTATCCAGATCCTGGTTTTATTATTGATAAAAAAGATAAGTTAATGGGAATTATTTTAACTCATGCTCATGAAGATCATATAGGAGCTATTGCTTATGTCTGGCCAAAATTAAAATGCAAAATTTATGCAACTCCATTTACATCTGTTTTAATTAAAGAAAAATTTCAAGAAAAAAAAATAGATATAATTCCTTATATAGAAGTTGTTAGTTTAAATGGGACAATAAATCTTGATCCATTTAAAATTGAATTTGTAACTCTAACTCATTCTATACTTGAACCAAACGGTCTTAGAATAGAAACTCCTGCGGGAAATATTTTTCATACAGGAGATTGGAAATGTGATCCAAATCCACTTATTGGTGAAAAAGCTAATTCTGATCAGCTTAAGAAAATTGGAGAAAAAGGAGTTCTTGCTATGATATGCGACTCCACTAACGTTTTTAGCGTAGGTAGAGCTGGATCTGAACTAGATGTTAGAAAAAGTATGTTAAAGATTATCTCGAGACTAAAAAAAAGAATCTTTGTAACTTCATTTGCATCAAATGTTGCTAGGATGGAAAGCGTTTTTTATTGTGCTCAAAAAACTGGAAGACTAATATCTTTAGTTGGAAGATCTATGCATAGAATTTATAAAGCTGCAAAGCAATGTGGATATTTACAAAATGTTATTGAACCTATTGATCCACGAGATGCAAAAAAAATTCCTAGAGATAAAATTATATATTTGTGTACTGGTAGTCAGGGGGAGCCCAAGGGTGCATTAAATAGGATTACAAATTTTACACATCCAGATGTTTTTATTGAAAAAAGAGATGCTGTAATTTTTTCTTCCAAAATCATCCCGGGTAATGTTCGTAAACATTATAATCTTCATAACAAATTATTAAAAGAGGGAATTGAGGTTATTTCTGAAGAAACTGAATTTGTTCATGTATCAGGACATCCTAATCAAGAGGATCTAAAGGATATGTATAATTGGATTAAACCAAAATCAGTAATTCCTGTACATGGCGAACACAGGCATATGAAAGAACAAATAAATTTTGCCAATAAAATGCAAGTTCCTTTCCCAGTTCAAGTGGAGAACGGTGATATTGTGAGATTATCTCCTGGGAATAAACCACATGTTTATGATAAAGCTCCAAGCGGAAGACTATGTGTTGATGGAAATATTTCAATTGAAGAAGATTCTGCTTTTATTAAGGAAAGAAAAAACATTGCAAATAACGGCATTATAGAAGTTACAATAATTATTTCATCAAAAGGAAGTTTACATAACAAACCTCTTTTAACTTTTAAAGGACTTCCAGTTTTTGAAAAAGATGATTTCAAATATGGCCTAGAAGAAGAAATAGAAAAAACAGCTAAAACATTTTCATTAAAAAACGTTAAACAAGAAGAAAAGCTTATCGAGGCTCTAAAGAGATCATGCAGGAAATATTCTAAAGAAAAAACTGGAAAAAAACCGATAACTAATATTAATGTAATGAGAATTTAGTTATATGTAATTTTTTTTAGGTTATATATATTAATAATATAACAGTTATTTAAATTAAATATTTAATGTATTTTTCAAAATCATTTATTCCGATACTAAAAAATAATCCAACTGAAGCAAAAATCAAATCCCATCAATTAATGCTTAGAGTTGGAATGATTAAACAATCTTCTGCAGGAATCTACTCTTGGTTACCTTTAGGATTTAAAGTGATGAAGAAAATTGAACAAATAGTTAGAGAAGAACAAGACAAAATAGGTGTCCAAGAAATATTAATGCCAACTATACAGTCCAGTGAAATATGGAAAGAGAGCGGTAGATATGAAGATTATGGAGATGAAATGTTGAGAATTAAAGATCGTCAAAATAGAGAAATGTTATATGGACCAACAAACGAAGAGTTAGTTACTGATATTTTTAGATCAAGCGTTAAATCATACAAATCCTTGCCTCAACTTTTATATCATATTCAATGGAAGTTTAGAGACGAACTTAGACCTAGATTTGGAATAATGAGGTGTAGAGAATTTTATATGAAAGATGCTTATTCGTTTGATATAAATGAAGAAGAAGCTTCTTTTTCTTATAATAAATTTTTTCTTTCTTATTTGAGAACTTTTAAGAAACTGGATTTATCAGCAATTCCTATGGCAGCCGACACAGGACCTATTGGAGGAAACCTTTCTCATGAATTTATTATTTTGGCAGACACAGGTGAGAGTAAAATTTATACGGATAAAAAAATTTTTGAAGTTAATGGCGATGATGCCAAACTAGAAAAAAAATCTTTAAATGATTTGAGAAAAAAATACGAAGCATTTTATGCTGTAACTGATGAAAAATTCAATAAAGATGAATTTGAGAAAAATGTTCCAGAAGAATTTAGATTGAGGACAAAAGGAATTGAAGTTGGTCATATTTTTTATTTTGGCGACAAATATTCGAAAAAAATGAAAGCTTCTGTTGATTTTCAAGGTAAGAAAGAATTTGTTAAAATGGGGTCTTACGGTATTGGTGTATCAAGGCTTGTGGGAGCAATAATTGAGGCAAAATATGATGATAAACAAGAAATAATGAAATGGCCATTAGCAGTAGCGCCATATGATTGCGCTATTCTCCCACTAATTAACAAAAATGATACCGGTAATTTAGATAAGGCAAATAAAATATTTGAATATTTTAAAAATAATAAAATTGATACTATTATTGATGATACAGAAGAAAATTTTTCTGCAAAAATTAAAAAGTTCAATTTGATAGGAATTCCCTACCAAATTATGATAGGAAAAAAATCTGAAGGTGATTTTTTTGAATTTAAAGAAATTGGAAAAGATTCTGAAAATTTAAATATAAAACAAATTGCAGATATAATCATCAATAAGAAAAAAACAAATTGATTTCAAAATTAGAAAAAGAAGTAACATTAAGATATTTAAAAACCAGAAAGAAAGATGGTTTTTTAAATATAATCTCAATTTTTTCATTTATAGGAATTAGCTTGGGTGTGGCAGTTTTAATAATAGTTATGTCAGTAATGAATGGATTTCGTACAGAATTAGTAGAAAAAATAATTGGTTTTAACGCTCATGCTGTGGTCAAGTCCTATGATCAAGCTATAAGTAAAAAAAGTATTAAAAGTAAGGAATTAAATGATTTGTCTAATAAATTATTGTTTAGCAATAGTAGTGAGGGAGTATTAATAAACAAAGATTACACCAAAGGTTTGTTATTAAGAGGTTATTTAAGGAATGAGTTTGAAAAATTAGATATTGTTAAAAATCAAAATTTTAATGGTAATAGAAAATTAAATTCAAAATTTATATCAATTGGAAAAGAATTAAGTTTTAATTTTGATATAAAAATTGGTGATAAAGTATTAATAATGTCACCTGCAGGAATTCAAACAATTATAGGAAATTTACCTAAACAAGAAACTTATATAGTTGACTCTATTTTTGATAGTGGATTATCGGATTTTGATCAAAATATAGTTTTTATAAATATAAAAGATTTAGAGAATTTGTTTGATTTAGATGAATCTAAAAGATTTTTAGAAATTTATTTAAAAGATCCAAAAAAAATTGAATTTACAAAAAAAAAATTACAAGAAATTTTTAATCAAGAATATGTTTATACTTGGTCTGATTTAAACAAACCTTTATTTTCAGCACTAAAAGTTGAAAGAAATGTTATGTTTATAATTCTATCCTTAATAATTATTGTTGCTGCCTTTAATATTATTTCGGGTTTAACAATTCTTGTTAAAAATAAAACAAAAGAAATAGCAATATTAAAATCTATAGGAGTTCAAAATAAATCTATAACTAAAATTTTTTTCATGGTAGGTTTTTTTATTGGATCAATAGCTACTCTTTTTGGAATAATTCTAGGCGTGTTGTTTTCTGTTTATATTGAAAATATTAGACAATTATTAAGTAATATTTTTAATATTACTATTTTTCCTGAAGAAATATATTTTTTAAGTAAAATGCCATCTGAAATCAATGTTCAATCAATCTTTTTAATAGCAATTTGTTCAATAATAATAACTTCAATAGTTTCTATATATCCAGCAATTAAAGCATCCAATTTGGATCCGGTTAAAGCATTAAAATATGAATAATCTAATCGAAATCAAAAATCTTGTTAAACAATACGAATCCCATAAAAAAATTAAGATTTTAAATAAAATCAACTTTTCATTCAAAAAAGGTAAAGTTTATTCTTTAGTTGGCCCGTCAGGTTCGGGTAAATCTACCTTGTTAAATTTGTTATCTCTTATAGATAGGCCATCTTCTGGTTATATTAAAATTTCTAATAAAAATATAAATTTTTCAGAATCATCTATTAATGATGAATTAAGAGCTAATAAAATTGGGATTATTTATCAAGATAATAATCTCCTGGCAGATTTTAATGCATTAGAAAATGTATACTTAGCTAGATTATCAATTGATAATAATAAAAATAAAGCAATAGAAGATTCAAAAAAAATTATAAAAAGTTTAGGATTATCTAACAGATTAGAGCATTTTCCATCTGAACTATCAGGAGGTGAGATGCAAAGAATAGCAATAGCGAGAGCTCTACTAAATTCACCTGAAATAATTCTTGCTGATGAACCAACTGGAAGTTTAGATTACAGAAATGCAAAAGAAGTATATAAAATTTTATTTAAACTAAAAAGATTTGATAGACTGATAATTTTTGCAACTCATAATAGATATTTTGCCAATATGGCAGATTGTAAAATAGAATTAATTGGTGGTAAAATAGATGTCACTAATGCAAGAATCAACAAATAAAAATTTCAACCATTTAAAAATACACACTCAATATTCAATTTGTGAAGGCGCAGTAAAAATCAACGAACTTAAAGATTTTTGTAAAGATAATAAAATTCAATCTGTTGGCTTATCCGATACTACGAATCTTTGTGGCGCATTAGAATTTTCAGAAAATATATCTAAATCAGGTACACAACCAGTTATTGGTACACAAATTATTTTCAAATTTAAAGATGTCTCAGGTTTGATCCCATTAATAGCATTTAATAAAAATGGATATAAAAGAATTATTGAACTTTCTTCAAAATCATATTTAGAAAATGACAGTTTATCCAAACCACATTGTAATTTTGAAGATTTACTGGTTGATAATGAAGGGATAATTCTTTTTTCTGGTGCAATAAACGGACTAATTGGCAAATTATTTAACAAAAGAAGATTAAGTGATATAGATGATATTTATAAAAAAATTATTTCAATTTATAAGGAAAACTTTTATATAGAGATCCAAAGACATGGTGATCAAAATGAAAAAACTTTTGAAGATTTTAATTTAAACAAATCCAAGGAATTACAAATACCAATAATAGCGACACACGAAGTTTTCTATCTTGATAAAGGAATGCATGAAGCTCATGATGCTTTAACATGTATCGGGTCAAAAACCTATGTAAATGAAAAAAATAGAATAAAATTAACAGGCGAGCATTATTTTAAATCAAATCAAGAAATGTCAGAATTATTTTTAGATTTACCTGAAGCATTGGAAAATAATTATAATTTTCCTTTTCGTTGTAATTTTAGACCTTTGCCTTCAAAACCAATTTTACCAAACATAGGTTCCGGAAGAGGGATTAATCCAGACGATTTGTTAAAAAAAAATGCTGAGGAAGGTCTCAGTGATAGGTTTTTTAAAATTTTCAAAATCAATACAAATGAAATTGATCAAAACGATAAATATAAAGAGTATAAGATTAGATTAAATCATGAAATTAATATCATCCAAGAAATGAACTATTCAAGTTATTTTTTAATTGTTTCTGATTACATAAAATGGGCTAAAAAAAACAAAATACCAGTTGGACCTGGTAGAGGATCAGGAGCAGGATCTTTAGTTGCTTGGTGTACATCAATAACAGATGTAGACCCAATTAAATTTAATTTGATTTTTGAAAGATTTTTAAATCCAGATAGAATTTCTATGCCAGACTTTGATATAGATTTTTGCGAGGAAAAAAGAGACCTTGTTTTTCAATACTTAACAGAAAAATATAAAAATAGCGTTGCACATATTATTACATTTGGAAAATTAAAAGCACGAATGGTTATTAGAGATGTTGGAAGAGTATTAGGTCTTCCTTATGGTTTTGTCGATAGTATCTGTAAAATGATTCCTTTTGAGCCATCTAGACCAATGAGTCTTTCTGAATGTATTAATATTGAACCAAGATTACAGAAATTAGTTAAAGATGATAAAAGAGTAAAAAAATTAATTGATTTATCATTAAAACTTGAGGGATTGAATCGAAATATTGCAACACATGCAGCTGGCGTTGTTATTGCTGATAAAAAATTAACTGAAACTGTTCCTTTATACAAAGATTCCTCATCAGATCTTCTATTACCCTCAACACAATTTGATATGTACTCAGCAGAAAATGCAGGTTTAATTAAATTTGATTTTCTTGGTCTTAAAACATTAACAGTTATAAAAAAAACAGAAGATTTAATAAACAACAATAATAAAGAATTTAAAATTGAAAATATAGATTATGAAAATCAAAAAGTTTATGAACTATTATCTAGTGGAAAGACAGTTGGCTTGTTCCAGCTAGAAAGCTCTGGAATGAGAGAAGCTTTAATGCAAATGCACCCAAATCGTTTGGAAGATATAATAGCTTTAGTTGCTTTATATCGGCCAGGCCCTATGAGTAATATTTCTATTTACAACGATTGCAAACATGGAAAAAAAAAACCCGATTATCTTCATCCTAAATTAGAAGAAATATTAAAACCAACATATGGTGTAATTATCTATCAAGAGCAAGTAATGCAGATTGCTCAAACTTTATCAGGATTTACTGCTGGAGAAGCAGATATTTTAAGAAGAGCAATGGGGAAAAAAAAGAAACAAGAACTTGAAAAGCAAAAACAAAGATTTATCGAAGGTGCTGCTAACAACGGAATTCACAAAGAAATTGCAGCTGGAATATTTTTAAAAATAGAACCTTTTGCACAGTATGGTTTTAATAAAAGCCACGCTGCCGCTTACGCTATTATTGCCTATCAAACAGCATATTTAAAAACTTATTATCCACATGATTTTTTTGCTGCCTCAATGTCTATGGAATTATCCAATCAAAATAAATTAAGTGAATTCTATGAAGAACTTAGAAGAATAAATATTAATATTATAAGACCAGATATTAATAGATGTTTTGCAGATTTTAGATCAGATAATGTTAATTTTTTTTATGCTTTAGGGGCTTTAAAAAATGTTGGTTATGAAGCTATTTCAAATATTGTTAAAGAAAGAGAAAATAATGGAAAATTTAAATCTTTAAATGATTTTATAAATAGAGTTAACCCAAAAGATATTAATAAGCTTCAACTTGAAGGTTTAGTTAAATCAGGAGCTTTTGATACAATTAATTTTAATAGACAATCTTTATATAATTCTATACCGAGCATTATTCTTAAATCAAAAAATAATTTTGAAAATAAATTAATAAATCAGATTGGACTTTTTGATGATGAAGAAGATAAGAATGATAATATTCAAGATACAATCAATGATTGGAATATTGAAGAAAGGCTATCAAAAGAATTTGAAACACTGGGCTTTTTTATTTCAGACCATCCCCTCAACCAGTTCACAAATATTTACGAAGAATATAAAATTATCGATTTTACTGATTTTACTAATACTCATGAAATTACCGAAACAAATATAGCCGCAACAGTTTTAAAAATACAAGAAAAAAAAACACAAAAAGGCAATTCTTATGCAATTGTTAAGTTTTCAGATCTAGGTAGTGTTTTTGAACTATTTATATTTTCAGATATTTTTGAAATGAATAGAAATGTGTTAGTGGAAGGAAATTCGTTAATTATAACTTTGGTGAAAAATCTTTCTGATGAAGAGAATAGATTTAAAAGAATTAATGTAAAAAAAATAGTTTCGCTTAAAGAACTAATTAATAAGCCCATTAAGGCAATTCAATTCAGATCTGAAAACATAGATTCGCTTAAAAGTTTATCAAATTTATCTAAAGAAAAGACACAAACAGAAGTAAAAATAGTCATTAAAGACAATACTAATAATTTAATATTTAAATTGAAAGATAAAAGACATATAGAAAGAAAAACTCTTGAATCTTTTAAAAATAAAGATATTTCAACAATAATTGACTAAAAAAATACTTGTTTTCTCAATAATTAATTTGTAAATAACTGCATAAATTAATACGCACACAATTTGTGGTTTTATACCTCCGGTCCTTAAGCGGAAATAATTGTGGTGGCATAACTGGGAAAAAATATGAAGATACCAAACTTAACTATTCAACAATTTTTAGAGGCAGGAGTTCATCTTGGTCACAAGACACTTAGATGGAATCCAAAAATGAAAAAATATATTTTTGGAAAAAGAGATTTAATTCACATTATTGATTTAACCCAAACTTTGGAACTTACAAATATAGCTTTAGAAAAAGTTTACAACATAATTGTAAACAATGGAAAAATACTATTTATTTCAACTAAAAAACAAGCATCAGAAGCAATTGCAGACTTAGCTAAAAGTACTGATCAATATTATGTTAATCATCGTTGGTTAGGAGGTATGTTAACTAATTGGGGCACTATATCAAAATCTATAAAAAAATTAAAAAAAATTGATACAGATCTTGCTTCTGAAAATAGAGGTTTTACAAAAAAAGAGCTATTAAGAATGAGTGTTCAGAGAGATAAACTTCAAAGATCTTTAGGTGGAATTGCTGATATGAAAAAAATTCCAGACCTAGTTTTTATAATTGATACAAACTATGAATCTTTAGCTATCAAAGAATCGATTAAATTAGGTGTTCCAATTATTGCTATTCTGGATACAAATTCAGACCCAGAAGGAATTGATTTTCCTATTCCTGGAAATGATGATGCTAGAAGATCAATTGATTTATATTGTAACTTGCTTAAAGAAACTATTAAAAATGCAAAAAATGAATCTCCAAACATTTCTGAAAAAAAATTAGTAAAAGAGGATGAAAAAGAAGAAAAATCTTCAGAACCAGAAAAAGAAGAAATAAAGAAAAAATCAGAATCTTCAAAATTAAACTAATAAAATTAATAAATAGTTATGGGAGATATAGAAAAAATTAAACAACTAAGGCAATTAACTGGAGCAGGTTTTAAAGATTGTGGTTCTGCTTTACAAGAATCAAGCGACGATATTAATAAAGCAATAGAAATTTTAAGAATAAAAGGAATTTCTAAAGCTTCAAAAAAAATGTCTAGAGAAGCAAAAGAAGGTGTAATTGCCGTAAGTGGAAATAGTCAAAAAACTTCAATTATAGAAGTTAATTGTGAAACAGATTTTGTTGCTAAAAATGACAATTTTATTAATTTCGTTAAGGAATTAAGTGAATTAAATAACTTAAGTGAGTCAAATGTAAAAAAGTTAAATGATTCAAAAATGCATAATGGCAAAACAGTTAGTGAAAATTTGGTAACCTTAATAGCGAAAGTTGGTGAAAAAATTACTATCGGCAGAACAAAAACTATAAGTCACCCAGGTGCTAAAAACTTTGTTTATCATCATACAGTTGTTAAATATAATTTATCTAAACTGGCAGTAGTTGCTTCATTAGAAACAAAAGAAAAATCAGATAAATTAGATTTATTTGGAAAACAATTAACAATGCATATTGCTTCGTCAAATCCCATAGCACTAGATTCAGAAAATATACAGAAAGAAATCTTGGAAAAAGAGCAAGAACTGATCTCAGAGGAGTTGAAAAACTCAGGCAAACCAGAAGAGATTGTAAAAAAAATAAGCATTGGTAAACTTAATAAATTTGTTGAGGAAAATAGTTTATTATCACAAGCATGGGTTATGGAGCCCAAAAAAAAGGTAAAAGATGTTATAAATGAGTTAAAAATAAATGATTTAAAAATAAAAGATTTTTACAGATTAAAAATAGGAGAATAATGTTTAACGAAAAAACATACCGTCAAAAGATGGATAAAACATATGATGTTTTTATAAAAGAACTTTCTTCATTAAGAACTGGTAGAGCAAACGCGAATATGCTTGATTTAGTTAAAGTTGATGTTTACGGACAAAAAATTTCAATAAATCAATTAGCTAGTATAACAACTCCTGAGTCCAGAACGATAAATATTCAAGTATGGGATTTAAATAATGTAACACTTATTGATGCAGCGATAAAAAAATCAGCATTAGGTTTAAATCCTCAAATAGACGGTCAATTGATTAGACTTCCAATTCCTGATTTAAGTGAAGAAAGAAGAAACGAAATGAAAAAACTCATAAAATCTATGGGTGAAAAGTGTAAAGTTTCTATAAGAAATATAAGACGTGAAGCAAATGATGAACTAAAAAAATTATTAAAATCTAAAAATATTAGTGAAGACGATGAAAAAAAATTTGAAAAAATAATTCAAAATATAACAGATCAACATATTAAACAAATAGATGAAAAAGTTATTTCTAAAGAAAATGAAATAATGACAATATGAATCCAGTTAAACATGTCGCTATTATTATGGATGGTAATGGCCGCTGGGGTATTAAAAAAAGAAAATCAAGAAACCATGGTCATAGGCGAGGTCTCAAAATAGTAGAATTGATAATAAGAGAATCAATTAAAAAAAGAATCAGATTCCTAACATTGTATGCTTTTTCAACTGAGAACTGGAAACGACCTAAAAAAGAAATTAATTTTTTATTTAAACTTTTGGAAAATTTTTTAGTTACTAAGATTAATGATCTTAGTAAAAAAGGAATTAAATTAAAATTTATTGGAGATACCAGTATATTTTCAAATAAATTAAAACATATAATTTTTAAATCAGAAAAAACTACAAAAAATAATAAAAGATTACTAATAAACTTGGCCTTAAACTATGGATCAAGAAATGAATTAATATTTGCATTTAAAAATGTGAAAAGAAAAAAATTAAAAATAACCGAAAATAACATTAATAATAATCTTTTTACCAACAAAGTTCCCGAACCTGATATCTTAATTAGAACTGGAAATACTCATAGATTAAGTAATTTTTTATTATGGCAAATAGCATATTCTGAAATTTTTTTTGTAAAAAAATTATGGCCAGAATTTAATAGCAAAGATTTTAATAGAATTATTTTTAAATTTAAAAATATAAAAAGGAATTTTGGTAGTGTTCGATGAAAAAAGTGTTACTTTATAGAATATTAACTTCTATAGTTTTATTTTTATCTGTTTATATAATGTTTATTGATAGTTTTTTTCTAAGATTATTTTTATTCATTATTTTTGTTGTTTCTTACTATGAGTTTTATAAATTAATTTATTTAATCAAAAAAAATTTAAAATTAAGTTATTTGAATTTTATTATTTATAACATTATATCATTTTCGTATTTGTTATTTTTCAGTTTGATTGTTTATATTTACTTAATTCAAATAACTAGTGACCAAGCACTAATTTTATTTATTCTCTTAACATGTATTTTAACTGATATAGGAGGAATGATTTTTGGAAAATTGATTGGAGGCAAAAAACTAACAAAAATAAGTCCGAACAAAACAATTTCGGGCAGTATAGGAGCTCTCATTTTTAGTTTTGTTGGCATGTTAATTTATATAAATTTTAATAAAAATTATTCATTGTTGACTTTGATAATATTGGTTAGCACAACATGTTCCTTTTCACAAATAGGGGATTTAATAATCTCATATTTAAAAAGAAAAGCTAAAGTTAAAGATACTGGAAAAATTTTGCCAGGTCATGGTGGTTTACTAGATAGAATTGATGGAATTTTACTTGGTTTACCATTAGGAATAATTATTTTTAGTTTAATTAAATAAAATTAATGCCAATTAAAATTGCAGTATTAGGATCAACAGGCTCGATAGGAAAAAACACAGTTGATATTATAAAAAAAAATTTAAAAGATTTTCAAGTAGTCGTTTTGTCTACTAATAACAATGTACAAAAAATTTTAAAACAATCAATTAATCTTAAAGTAAAAAACGTAATCATAGTTAATAAAAAAAAATATTTTAAATTTGAAAAAAAATTTTTAAAAGAAAAAATTAAAGTTTTTCATAATCATTCAGACCTTAAAAAAATAATTAAAAAAAAAATTGATTATATTATGTGTGCAATTTCTGGTTTATCAGGTTTAGAACCCACATTCGAAGCAATAAAATTAAGTAAAACAATCGGTATAGCAAACAAAGAATCAATAATTTGTGCATGGAACTTAATTGAAGAATCTTTAAAAAGAAATAACACAAAATTTATTCCTATAGATTCAGAGCATTTTTCGATCTGGTCTATGCTAAATAATAATAATGTAAATAAAATAGAAAAAATATTTATCACAGCATCTGGGGGTCCATTTTTAAATAAACCAATCAAAAAATTAAAAAAAATTAATCCAAAACAAGCAATAAAACATCCTAACTGGCCTATGGGAAAAAAAATATCAATTGATTCAGCAACTTTAGCTAATAAAGTTTTTGAAGTAATAGAAGCACAAAGAATATTTAATATAGAAAAAAAAAAATTTCAAATTTTAATTCATCCAAAATCCTATATTCATGCAATAATTAAATTTAATAATGGCTTAGTTAAATTTTTAGCGCACGAAACAGATATGAAAATTCCAATATTTAATTCGATTTATTTTAATAAAGAGAAGAAATTATCTTCAAAAAAACTTAATTTATTTTTATTAAATAATCTCAAATTGAAAAAACCAAGCTTATATAATTTTCCTTTTTTAAACATTTTAAAAAAAGTACCAAATAATATTTCACTATTTGAAACAATATTAATTTCCATCAATGATGAGTTAGTTTCTCTCTTTTTAAAAAGAAAAATCAAATTTACAGATATTTATAAAAAATTAATAATAATTATAAATAGAAAAGAATTTATCAAGTATTATAAAAAATCACCAAAAGATGTAGATCAAATATCGAAACTATCTGCAGAAGTAAGATTGAAAACTCGTCAACTATGTATAAAATGATCTAGTTTTATGAAAAAAATTATTATTATAAGCATATTATCTTTTTTAATTGTTCCAAATCTTAAAGCTGAAATAATTGATAAAATAATCGTAAATGGAAATGAAAGAGTTGCCGATGAAACTATATCAATGTTTAGTGGTGTTAATGTTAAAGATAATTTACAAGACCAAGATTTGAATGATATTATTAAAAACCTTTATAACACAAATTTTTTTTCTGATATAAGTATCAACTTTTATAATGGTGAACTTATTATTAATGTAATTGAAAATCCAATTGTTCAAACTGTTGATATTAATGGTGTAAAACATAAAGGAATTTTAAAAGTTTTAAGTGAGCAAATTATTTTAAAAGAAAAAACATCTTATATTGAAAGTTCAGTCAAAATAGATGAAGAAAAAATTTCAAATATTTTAAGAACCAACGGTTATTATTTTTCTGAAGTTAAATCAAAAATAAAAAAGAATGATAATAATACTATAGATTTAATATATGAAATTGATTTGGGAGATAGAGCCCATATTAAAAAAATTAAATTTATTGGAAATAAAAAAATCAAAGACAGAAAATTAAAAAACATTATAGTATCAGAGGAGTCAAAATTCTGGAAGTTTATATCAAAGAGGAAATTTCTTGATATAAATAGAATTGAACTTGATGAAAAATTATTAAAAAATTATTATAAAAATATTGGATATTATAATGTAAAACTTGAAAGTTCATCTGCCCAAATTATTGATGAAAAAAATTTTGAGTTGGTGTTTAATATAAATGCAGGTGAAAAATATTTCTTTAACAATTTAGAATTAATTATTCCAAGAGATTATACTCACGATAATTTTATAAACATTTCAGAGGCTTTGAAAAAACTAAAAGGTAAGTTGTATTCTTTAAATAAAATTGAAACGATTCTAAAAGAAATTGATAATATAGCATTAACTAAACAATTTGAATTTATCAATGCAAGATACCAGGAAAGTTTATACGGTAAAAATCAAATCAATTTAAAAATTATTTTAGAAGAAACGGAAAAATATTATGTTGAAAAAATTAATATTTATGGAAATTACATTACTAGTGAAAATGTAATAAGAAATAAATTAATTATCGATGAGGGAGATGCTTTTAATGACATTCTTTTTAATAAATCAATTAATGAAATTAAATCTACTAGAATTTTTAAAACTGTTGACTCTCAAATATCTGAAAGCTCTGTCGATAAAAAAAAAGTTATTGATATATTTGTTGAAGAAAAACCAACAGGCGAAATTTCAGCTGGCGCAGGAACAGGTACTAGTGGATCTGTAATTTCTTTTGGTATTAAAGAAAATAATTATCTTGGAAAGGGAGTGAAGTTGAATACAAGTGTTTCCATCACTGATGATTCCTTACAAGGTATATTTTCTATCAATAACCCAAATTATAAAAATTCAGATAAATCTTTAAGGACAACATTTGAGAGCAGTAAAACAGATTTGATGAGTAATTATGGTTATGAAGTTAATAAAACTGGTTTTTCTGTTGGTACTTCTTACGAACAATTTAAGGATATATATTTTTCTCCGGAAATATCTAACTATTATGAAAAACTTGATACTTCTTCAAAAGCTTCTGCTTCAAGAAAAAAACAAGAGGGAAGCTTTTTTGAATCGGAATTTAGTTATGGTTTAACTTTAAATAAACTCAATCAAAATTTTCAGCCAACCGATGGGTACAAAAGTTCATTTTATCAAACATTACCTCTAATTTCTGATGATACAGCACTAGTAAATTCATTTGATTTTTCAAAATATTTTCAAATTAAAGAAGAAATGATTTTTTCAGTATCTTTGTTAGCTATGACAGTTAATTCAATTACTGGCGAGGATGTCAGAGCATCAAAAAGAATATTCCTTCCTGGGAGAAGATTAAGAGGTTTTGAAATAGGAAAAATAGGTCCAGTAGAATCTGGTGATTATATTGGCGGAAACTATGGATCTGCTATTAATTTCAATGCAACTCTACCTCAATTATTTCCGGATCTTCAAAATATTGACTTCAGTTTATTCTTTGATGCGGGTAATGTTTGGGGCGTTGATTACAATGAGAGCTTAGATAGTAGTAAAGTTAGATCTTCCACGGGTTTAGCCGTTGATTGGTTTACACCAATTGGACCGTTAAGTTTCTCTTTTACACAACCTATTACTAAAGCAAGTTCTGATGTAACAGAATCTTTTAGATTTAATATTGGAACAAGTTTCTAATGAGATTATTTAAAAAATTTATTTTTTTTATTATTTTTTTTTTAAATATTAATTTCTCATATGGTGAAACTAATATTGTATATTTAGATTTAGATTTTATATTTTCAAATTCTTTAGTAGGAAAATATATTAATTCAGAAATTGAAAAACAACATAAACAAAATTTAGAAAATTTTAAAAAAGAGGAAAAAGCTTTGAAAGATGAAGAAATTAAAATTGTATCACAAAGAAATATTTTGAAAAATGATGAATTTGAAAAAAAGATAAATGAACTAAGAAATAAAGTAAATTTATATAGAAAGCATAGACAAGAATCGATTAATAAACTTAACCAGTTAAGAATGGATTCAACAAGCAAAATATTACAGGAGATAAATCCGATATTAACTGAATATTCAAAGAAAAATTCTATATCAATGATAGTACAAAAAAAATATATTGTTATTGGAAAAAGTGAATTAAATATCACTCAGGATATTTTAGATCAGCTAAATAATAAAATTAAAAAAATTGAATTGAAGTAATGAAAATTCATAACCTTTTTTTTCAAAATAAAGGTCCAATTAAGATAAGTAAAATTTTACAAATTTTAAAAACAGATTCTTCTTTTGAAAATGATAATTTTGAAATTTTTGATATAAAAGATTTATCTAATGCTGGTAAAGATGATATTTCTTTTTTAAATTCAATGAAATACAGAGATGCTGCAGCTATCACCAAAGCATCTTTCTGCATAACTACTAATAAACTAAAATATTTTCTTCCAAAATCATGTAAAAAAATAATTGTCGACAATGTTTTATTGTCTATTGCTATGATATCTTCAATTTTTTACCCAAGCTCTATTGATGATGAATTTGATAACACTGTCGAAAAAATTGAAAATACCAAGAATAAAGATAAGTGTAAATATGGTATGAATGTTTTAATAGGTAAACATGTCAAAGTTGGTAAAAATTTATTTATTGGTCATAATACTATAATTGAAACCAAGGTTATAATTGGCAATAATTGTTCAATTGGATCAAATGTTATAATAAGAAATACTATAATTAAAAATAGTGTTAAAATTTTAGATGGTTGTGTAATTGGAAAAAAAGGTTTTGGTTTTTTTCCTAAAAAACATAAAAATATTAGATATCCGCATATTGGCATAGTTATAATAAATGATAATGCCGAAATAGGATGCGGTAGTACTATTGATAGAGGTTCATTATCAAATACAATTATTGGAAAAAATACTTTTTTGGATAATCAAGTTCATATAGCACATAATGTTAAAATTGGAGAAAATTGTATGATTGCGGGGCAGGTAGGATTTGCCGGAAGTTCTACTATTGGTAATAATGTAATGATAGGTGGACAAGCTGGAGTTTCCGGTCATTTGCACATAGGAAATAATGTTCAGATCGGAGGAGGCAGCGGTGTTATAAAAAATGTTCCTGATAATTCTAAAATTATGGGATACCCCGCTAAAGATCTAAGAAAATTTGTCAAAGAATTCAAGTAATTTATGAGCAGCTTGTTAACAAAAGATCAAATAAAAAATTTAATACCTCATAGAGAGCCCATGTTGTTAATTGATGAATTAATTAATATTAAAAAATTATTCTCAGCTACTGCCATTGTTAATGTAAAAAAAGATAGTTTTTTTGTTCAAGGACATTTTCCTGGACAACCTGTTATGCCGGGTGTTTTAATAGTAGAAGCTTTCGGTCAAGCGGCCGCAGCTTTAACAGCTCATGGTATTGACAAATCAGAATATGAAAACAAATTAGTTTTTTTGATGAGTGTTGATAAAGCAAGATTTAGAAATCCTGTAATGCCTGATTGTAAATTAGAATTAAACATTGAAGCTATACGTTCACATGGAAGAGTATGGAAATATAAAGGGGAAGCATTTGTTAATGGAAAAAAAATGGCTGATGCTCAATGGTCGGCTACCATTGTGGACAAGAAATAATCTGCAATAAATCTTGATAATTATTCATTAAATATTTTGATAATAAATATATTTAATGATTGATAAAAATTCTATTATTCACAAAAAATCAGTAATTTCTAACACTGCTGAAGTTGGACCTTATGTAGTAATTGGCCCAAATGTAGAAATTGGTAATAATGTAAAGATTTATTCACATGTAAATATTTCTGGAAATACAAAAATTGGGGATGATACAAAAATTTATCCTTTCGCAAGCATAGGCAACAACCCACAGGATCTAAAATATAAAGATGAGGATACAAAACTTGAAATTGGAAAAAATAACACTATCAGAGAGTACGTAACAATAAATCCTGGAACAGAAGGTGGTGGAGGATTAACTAAAATTGGAGATAATTGTCTATTTATGATTTCATCACACATAGCGCATGACTGTCTTATTGGTAACAATGTAATTATAGCTAACAATGTTCCTTTAGGAGGCCATGTTGTGATCGAAAATAATGTAGTTATAGGCGGAAATTCTGCAGTTCAGCAATTTACAAGAATTGGAAAACTAGCAATGGTAGGAGGTATGACAGGTGTTTTACATGATGTAATTCCATATGGACTATCTATTGGTAACAGAAATTATTTACAAGGACTTAACTTAATTGGTTTAAGAAGGGCCAATTATGATAATAAAGATATACTAGGGCTAACTGAAGCTTACAAAGAAATTTTTGTAACAAAAAATCTAACAGATAATTTGAACAAGTTAAATGGAGTGTTCAAAAATAATCCATTAGTTAAAGATGTGATTGAATTTATTAATAAAGATAAAAAAAGATCTATTTGTACTCCGTTTTCTAAAGAATAAAATGATTGGATTAATATTTGGAGAAACAAATTTTCCAAAAGAAATTCTTACAAAAATAAAAAAAAAAAAATTAAAATACTTAATAATTGACTTATCAAAGACAAGAAAATTCAAAAAAGATAGAAATTCATACAATGTACCCATAGGTCAAATTGGTAAAATTATAAACATTCTTAAACAAAACAGATGTAAGAAAGTTTTATTTGCCGGTAAAGTTGCTAAACCAAATTTTTTAAAACTCAAATTAGATCTAAAAGGAATTTATTATATTCCAAGGATTATCCAAAGCTCTAAGATTGGAGATGCATCAATATTGATAGAGATAATCAAAATATTAAAACAAGAAAAAATTAATACTGTAAGTTCTTTAACTTTTAATCCTGAGTTAACTCTAAAGAAAGGAACTTATTCAAAAGTAAAACCTAACAATGAAGATAAAAAAGATATCAAAAAAGCTATATCTACATTAAGTAAATTAGATAAATATAATTTTAGCCAAGGTACAGTAGTTAGAAATAACAAGGTTGTTGTAATTGAAGATAAGAGCGGAACTACAAGGATGCTTAAAAAGTGCAAAAATAGTAAATATAAAAACAAAGGAGTTTTAGTAAAATTTCCAAAAAAAAAACAAGACCTAAGAATTGATTTACCAACCATTGGATTAAAGACTTTAGTTCAATGTAAAGTTGCTGGTCTTAAAGGAATAGTTTTAAAAGAAAAAAAACATGTTTTTTTAGAAAGAAATAGAAGTATCAATTTTGCAAATAAAAACAATATTTTTTTAACAGTTAAATGAAAAAAATATTTATTCTTACAGGAGAGCCTTCTGGAGATAAATTGGCATCTAAAGTTATATCAAAGATTAAAAATTATAATCACGATATAGAATATTTATCCGTTGGCGGAGAATATCTGAAAGCATTAGGAATTAATTCTTTATATGATTTGAAAGAAGTTACTTATCTTGGTTTTACGAGAGTTTTATTAAATATATTTAAAATTAATAAAAAAATAAATGAAACTGTAAATAAAATAATAGAATTTAGCCCTAATATTTTATTTAGTGTGGATAGCCCTGATTTTACACTAAGAGTTTCTGAAAAAGTTAAAAAAATTAATTCTAATATTAAAACTATTCATTTTGTTGCACCTCAAGTATGGGTTTGGAGAAAGCATAGAGTTAAACATTTAAAATCATTTTTGGATCATGTATTGTTATTGTTTCCATTTGAAAAAAAATATTTTGATAAAGAAAGTATTCAATCAACATTTACGGGACATCCACTCCTTGAAGATCAAGAAAAAGGTAAATTTGATATTAGTCAAATTATAAAAAAAAATAAAAAAATTATTTCTATTTTTTCTGGGAGCAGGCTTTCCGAATTAAATGTTTTGTTACCAATATTAATTGATTTTGTTAAAATGATGAACGAAAAATATAAAGATATATTTTTTGTTTTTCATTCTACTTCCGAACATAAAGAATCAATACAAGATAGATTAATTAAAGAAGGCTTTAAAAATTGTGGTGCTATAAGTGATGAAAAAATAAAATCCCATGTTCTTAAATCCTCTATGTTTGCTGTTTCAAAGTCAGGTACTATTTCCCTAGAAATTTGTAATGCAAAAGTACCATCAATTATAATTTATAAGATGAATAGTATAAATTTTTTAATTATTAAGATGTTAGTTAAAGTAAAATTTGCCAATATAATTAATATCTCTGCAGATGAAGAAGTGATTCCTGAATTATTACAATCAAATTGCAATTCTAAAAATATATTTGATAAAGTCGATGGACTTTTAAAAGATCAACTGTCTTTACAAATACAGGTTGACAAGTCTCAAGAAATTATAAGTAAGTTTAAAACTAATAAATCTTCAGAAATTGCTGCTTTAGTTTTAATTAATAGCCTTTAATCTTTTAACGACTTCATTTTTATCAAGTGATAAAATGATGTCATAGATACCAGGACCATATCTTGAGCCTGTTAAAGCAATTCTTAAAGGTTGGCCTGCTCCTTTAAATTTTATTTTATGTTTTTCAACTAAGCTATTTATTATTATTTCTAGATTTTCTTTTTTTATAATCGATAGTTTTTGAAATTCTTTTAGAAAATTGCTTAGTACTTTTTTGGATAAATCATCTAAAAGTTCTGAGTCATCCGAAGAAATCTGAATTTGATCCTCAATTATATATTTTGCATTATTGTAAATATCTTCGAGTGTCTTAGCATTATTTTTAAGGAAATTTAGTGATTTTTTGATCTTTTCTCCCTTGCTATCAGTTCTGGTTTTATATTTTTCACAGAATTCTTTTAGATAATTGTAAAGATCATTTTCATTCATATTTTTAATATAATGTTCGTTCATTGATAAAATACGGTTCATATCTAATTTTGAAGGCGATTTACCTATACCTTCAATATTAAAATGTTCGATACTCTCATCTAAAGTAAATATTTCTTTGTCTTTAAAAGACCAACCTAGCCTCAGTAAATAATTTCTTAAAGCATCAGGCATGATTCCAATCTTTTTATAATCTTCTAAGGTCGATGCCTTGTCTCTTTTTGATAATTTTTTACCTTCAGATGTGTGAATTAGAGGTATATGAACATAAGTTGGCAAGTTCCAATTCATACTTTGAAAGATTTGCATTTGTTTAAAAGTATTCATTTTATGATCATCACCTCTAATTATATGAGTTATTTCCATTTCATGATCATCAACTGCTGCAGTTAAGTTATATGTCGGCGTTCCATCTTTTCTTAAAATTATAAAATCTTCAATAGTCATGTTTTCTATTTTAACCTCACCTTGAACTAGGTCATTTAAAGTTGAGCTACCATCAATTTTACTTTTAAATCTTGTTACAGGATTAATATCTTTCGGAACAATTTTTAGATCTCTACATTTTCTATTGTAAATATATGGTAATTTTTTTTGTTTAGCTCTCTTTTTTTCTTCTTCAATTTCTTTTTCCAAACAATAACATTTATATGCAAAACCTTTTTCTAAAAGTTTATTTGCAATTTCAATATGTTTTTTTATCTTGGTTGATTGAATATATTCATCCTTATCAGGACGAATTCCTATCCATTTTAAAGATTGAATGATTTGTATTTTATATTCTTCTTTTGATCTTTCTTTATCTGTGTCTTCTATTCTTAAATGAAACAATCCATTTTGATTTTTAGAAAATAGCCAGTTAAATAATGCTGTTCTTATACCTCCAATATGTAAAGGACCAGTAGGTGAGGGAGCAAATCTGGTTGCCACTTTAGACATTTTAAATATTTAGACTATTTTAGTGAAAGTTTCTATATAAAGATACTAGAACACCTTGAACTTTAACTCGATCTGAACCAAAAATTTTAGTTTCGTAGTTTTTGTTTGCACTTTCCAGCGCAACAGTTTTGCCTTTTCTTCTAATTCTTTTTAACATTGCTTCATGATTATCAATCAAAACAACTGCAATTTTTCCATTATCTGCAGTATCTGCTTTCTTGATAATGACCGTATCACCATCATGAATGCCAGCTTCAACCATAGAGTCTCCTTGAATTTTTAGTCCAAAATATTCTCCATTCTTTTCAATGTTACTTGGGAGAGGTATTCTAGCAACTTCATTTTGAATAGCTTCAATTGGTGTCCCGGCTGCTATATTTCCTAAAACAGGAATCTCTGGACTTTTGTTTTTTGAGTAGCTTTCATCTAATCCACCTTTAATTACACTTGGTGAAAAATTATTATAAATATCGTTGGCCGAAGCTGTTTCAGGTAATTTTATAACTTCAAGAGCTCTAGCTTTATGGGGGAGTCTTCGTATAAAACCTCTTTCTTCTAAAGCACTAATTAATCTATGAATTCCTGATTTAGACTTAAGATTTAAAGATTCTTTCATTTCTTCATAAGAAGGAGACACACCTGAAGATCTCAACTTCTTGTTGATAAATAAAAGTAGATTTTTTTGTTTTTTAGTTAACATAGAACAAACTTAGTACATCTTTGTTCTACAAAAGTTCTTTTGTTTGAGCAATAGCTCAATAAGTCAATAAAATATCGATTTTTTAACTATAAAAGTGAGAAAATCGAATTTTCTTTTAAGTTTTTCAACAATGATTCACCAATTAAAAAAGTTTTTATATTTGTTTTATTTTGTATTTCTATGATGTCATCTTTTGTTCTAATTCCACTCTCAGAAATAATAGGTTCACTATGATTTAATAAAATATTATTGATCTCATAAGTTGTATTTAAGTCAGTTATTAAAGTTTTTAAATTTCTATTGTTAATTCCTATAATGGCATCTTTAAATCTTAATGCCCTTTTAGCTTCTTCAATAGTGTGGACCTCAACAATAACAGTTAAATTATATTTTAAAGCTTCTTCATATAATTCCATTGCGCTTTTATCATTTACGCCAGCCAGAATAATTAAAATTGCATCACTACCATAGCTTTTTGAAAGTGGAATTTGAAACTTGTCAATAAAAAAATCTTTACATAAAATCGGTAAATCAATTTTTTGTTTGACTTTAGAAACATGAATTAAATTTCCTAAAAAAAAATCTTCTTCAGTTAAAATCGATAGGCATGTTGCTTTGTTTAGCTGATATATTTTTGCTATTTCAATAGGATTGTAATCTTCAATAATAATACCAGCTGAGGGACTTGCTTTTTTTATTTCAGCAATTATTGAAGTTTTATTTAAATTTGTATTTTTTTTAATTTTTTCTTTAAAATTAATAAATTTTGTTTGTTGTTTAATTCTTTCATCTATTTCATCCATTGAAATTGATTTCTTTAAAATATTAATTTTATTTTTTTTATTTTCTATTATTTTTGTAAGGATATTTTCAGACATTTCTCATTTTCTTTAGGTGATCAAAAGATTTACCTGACAAAATATGTTTTCTAGTAGAATTATAAGCTTCTTTAAAATCTTTAAATTTTTCCGATACAATTAATCCAGCTGCTGCATTTAAACAAACTGATATAGAAAAATCATTATCTATTCCTTGAAATATTTCTTCTATTTTTTTGGCATTATATTTTGAATCTTTACCAATTAAATTTTCAAAGTTATTTGCTTTAATATCTAATTCATTGGGATCAATACTAAATTCTTTTATTTCATTATTATGAATTTGATAAACCGATGTTTTTGCATAAGGAGATATTTCGTCTAGCCCATCTTCGCTATTTACTATCCAAGCAAATTCTATATTTAAATTCTTTAAAGCATTTGCAAATATACTTAATAATTTTTTATCAAAAACCCCTACAACTTGCCTTTTTACTAAAGCAGGGCTGCTTAAAGGTCCTATCATATTGAAAATAGTTCTTTTACCTATTTTTTTTCGAACTTGACCTACGTATTTCATAGCACTATGGTAATTTGGAGCAAACATAAATCCAAAATTATTATTTTTGATATTTTCTTCAATTTTATTTGGTTCAAAATTAATATTAATACCCAATCCTTCTAAAACATCTCCTGAACCACATTTTGATGATACGGCTTTATTTCCATGTTTTGCCACTTTAATATCCATACTTGCAAGTAATAATGCTGAAGCAGTTGAAATATTTAATGTATTTTTTCCATCTCCACCAGTTCCACATGTATCTATAGCACCAACAACATTAACTCTCTTTGACTTCTCTCTAAGAATATATACACCTCCAGCTATTTCATCTGCAACTTCACCTTTTTTGGATAAAAGTGTAAGGAAATAATAAATTTGATCATCACTAGCTTTTCCTTCCATTAAAACTTGAAACGCATGCTTACTTTCTTCAAAACTAAGATCATGGTTGTTTCTTAATTTATCCAATATTTTATCCATAAATTATAAATTTATAAAATTTTTAATTATTTTTATACCCACAGAAGTTTTAATACTTTCAGGATGGAATTGAACTCCATGAGTATTATATTTTCTATGCATCAATCCCATTATCAAGTCATCTTTAGATTCAGCTGTTATAATTAGTTCGTCTGAAAGAGTTTTTTTATCAACAATTAAGCTATGATAACGAGTAGCTTCAAATCTTTTCGGTATATTTCTTAATATTCCTAAATTTTTATTTTGAATGATGCTAGTTTTTCCGTGCATCAGTTTTTTTGACTGAATAACTTTCGATCCAAACACATGCCCGATAATTTGGTGGCCAAGACAAACACCTAAGATTGGTTTTATTTTAAATAAAGATTTAACAATTTGTATACAATTACCAGATTGAATTGGGTTTCCAGGACCTGGTGAAATTACAATTTTATCATATTTTTTTTTTAATATCTGAGATGAATTTATTTTATCATTTCTTTTAATATCAACTTTAACATTTTTGAAGGAAGATAGCTGATGGTAAAGATTAAATGTAAAACTATCATAATTATCTAATAAAATTATTTTCATATTACTCAATAGATTTTAATAAGGCTTTCGCTTTGTTAACCGTTTCATAATATTCATTAATTGGTTTGCTGTCTGCTACGATGCCTGCGCCTGCTTGAACATAAAATTTATTGTTTTTTGAAACAGCAGTTCTTAAAGCTATACAAGTATCAAAATCTCCATTTGCTGAAAAATAACCAATTCCGCCCGCATATACTTTTCTTTTTGTATTTTCTAACTCATCTATTATTTCCATAGCTCTTATTTTTGGTGCTCCAGAAACTGTTCCAGCAGGAAAGCCAGATAATAAAGTGTCAAATATAGTAAATTTATTATTAAATTTGCCAACAACGTTAGAAACAATATGCATTACATGTGAATATCGTTCTATCTTAAATTGTTCTGTTACTTTAACAGAATTTATTTTTGAAACTTTTCCAGTATCGTTCCTACCCAAATCTAATAACATTAAATGTTCGGCAAGTTCCTTTTTATCTTTCAAGAGATCTTTCTCATAAAACAAATCTTCTTTTATGTTTTTTCCTCTTGGTCTAGTTCCTGCTATAGGCCTTAATGTAATTTTATCATCTCTTAATCTAACCAAAATTTCTGGACTAGCCCCAATAATTTGAAAATCGTCAAAATTGAAAAAATACATGAACGGTGAAGGATTTTTAATTCTAAGTTTTTTATAAATTTCCAACGGACTTTTTGTAAGTTTAGTTTCAAATCTTTGACTTAAAACTACTTGAAAAATGTCGCCAATTTTAATGAATTTTTTTGCTTTATTAACGTTTGATAAAAATTTTATTTTCGAAGTGTTTGATTTTATAGAAATTTTTGTAGGTGTTTTATTATTTTGAATATTAGTCTTATAATTAGCTAAAAATATTAAATTTTCTATTTCCTCTTTGATTTTAAAATATTTTATAGAATAATTGTTAATTTTTTCATCTGCAAAGCAATTTATGATAAAATAAATTTTTTTCATTAAATTATCATGAATTACAAGGGTTCTAGGTCTAAGTATTCTTGAATCTGGAATTTTTAAATCATCCTTGCAAGAATTTGGAATTTTTTCAATATATCTAATGATATCATATGAGAAATATCCAGATAATATCGAACTTATTGGCGGCAAGGATTTTGGAATTTTAAATTTGAATTCTTCAATTATTTTTTCAATAATATTTTTTGGTTTACCATTAATTTTTGTTTTGTTTTTTTTACTATCATATTTATAGCAATTGCTATTATTAAATTCCCAGATTTTATCAGGTTTTTTGCCAAAAATAGTATATCTTCCTTTGATTTTACCTTTTTCGACCGATTCAAAAACAAAACTATTTTTATCAATTAAAAAATTATCAATAAGGTTTAATACTTCTTTTTCTCCACTTGTTGCAATTGAAGCAAAAATTATTTGATTTTGTTTTTTCTTATGAAGAAGTTTAAATCTTTTCAAATTTACATTTAACATTATCTAAAATTGTTTTTAAATCTTTCTAGTGTATTTTGATTTATCTTTATTTTATATTTATCGTTAACTAAAAAATTATAAGAACTAGATAGGTCATTCCTAATTTGAATGTTAGCTTGTTGCGTATAATTAGATAAATCATTTGTATTTTTTGATAAATTATTTGATAAAACATTTTCAATTTTAGATAAATAAATATTGTTATCTTTATCACTCATCAGCAAAAAATTGTTTTCTGGCAATGAATAGAGCAGTTTAATTGAGTCTGAAGTGAATAAGTCATTTTTTTTTATTGAGTTAATTTTAATTTTTTTTATTAAATTTTTATTATTTACTAACCCAATAAAATCATAATTTTTAAAAATTTTGTTTTGAATTTTCAATAATAAATCACTGTTATAATCGTATTTGTTTTTTTCAAATAAATTATTTTTTACTGACTCGATAAAATCAAAATCACTTTTTTCAGGCAAAACTTTCTTAATGCTCTCTATTTCATATAATAAATAAAAATCATTTTTGTCTACTATTTGAATTTTATTTTGATTTCTTTTCTGGTAAATTTCTTTAAAAATAAGATCTTGATTATTGGTATATTTAAAGTCTTTTATATTAGAAACTTTTAAATTGAAATTAGAAGATATTTCTTTAATGCTATAACCATTTAATACTTGATTTTCTAGTTCATCAATTTTTGAAAAGAAATTTTCGCTAAATTCTTTTTCTTGGACAAGGTTTTGAGGGGTAATTTTTACGTAAGTGAAATCAATTAATTCTCTTTTTAATTTTTCTTCATTTTCTTTAATAAAAGTTTCTATTTCATCATTGGTAAATTCGTCTTTTTTTTTGTACACTTCGTTCAAATTTAAATATGACAATTCTATTTCTTTGGTTTGATTCCTAAATAATTTATTTGCAATAAAATATGGAGATTTAATTCCTCCACTTATATATTTAAAAAGTTCTTTTTTTAGCTCATTTTTTTTTAATCTAATTTCAAAATCTGTGACTGAAATATTATTTTCTAATAAGAATTTTTCATATTTTAATCTTGAAAATTTGTTTTTTTCATCATGAAAACTTTTATCTTTTTTTATGCTTTCAGCTAATGTTTTGTCCGAAATCAATATATTTAAATCTTTAATTTCTAAATCAATTATCGAATTAGAAACTAATTCTGTTAATAATTCTTCAAGTATATTGTTATTAATGTTTTCTTTAATTATATCAGAATTTATTTTTGAGTTATTAATATAATTGACAAAATCTTTCGTTGAGATATTAAAACTATTTATTTTTGCTACACTGTTTATATTTCCTCCACTAAAAACGCTTCCCATACCCCAAAATACAAATGGCACGATGATAATCGCTACTAATATGGTTGCTAATTTACCTTTAGAAAAACTTCTTAATCTATTTAACATAAAAAATGTTTATTTATTGAACTATAAAAAACAAACCTATAAATTAATTTACAGTTAATGACAAATAATAATATGTATTTTATAGCCAATTGGAAAATGTTTGGAAATTTAAAATCCATAAATTCAATAAAAAATGTCATTAATTTATCAACAAAATTAAAATATAGAAAAGCTAAAATTATATATTGTCCACCATACACTCTTCTTGACCAGTTTGTAAAAAAAACAATTAAAACAAAAATAGATATTGGAGCACAAGATTGTCATACTCATCAAAATTATGGAGCTTTTACTGGCTCTATAAATGCAAAGATGATTAAGAATGCTGGATCAAAATTTATCATTATAGGACACTCAGAGAATAGAAATACCGGAGATACAAATAAAATTATAAATCTAAAGATTAAATCATCACTTAACGAAAAATTAAAAATCATATTTTGTATTGGCGAAACTTTAAAAGAAAAGAGAAACAAAAAAACAAATCAAGTTATCAATAAACAGATTAAAAAAGGTTTAAAAGATATAAAAAAAATAGATAACATTATATTTGCATATGAACCTGTCTGGTCTATAGGAACAGGTATAATTCCAGAGTTAGATGATTTAAGGAATCAAGTTAAGAAAATCAAATTCTTTATTAAAAAAACTTATAAAGTGAAAAATCCATTAGTTTTATACGGAGGATCAGTAAATCCCAAAAATATATTATCATTAAGAGAAATAAGCTTAATAAATGGTTTTTTAATAGGTGTTGCTTCACAAAATTCAAAGAAATTTATTGATATCATTAAAAAAACTATTAATTAGTCTTCATGGAAAATATTTTACTAGGAACAAATATAGTTCTTGCAATTATACTTGTTCTTTTGGTTTTGTTTCAAAAATCAGAAGGAGGAGCACTTGGTATAGGTGTCTCTCAAGATAATTTTATGTTTTCAAGATCTGCTGGAAACTTTTTTACTAAAGCAACTGCTATAGTGGCCACATTATTTATAATTTGCAGTTTAGGATTAACCATTATTTCTAGAGGAGAATTAACTCCGACCATATCTGTAATTGATAAAATTGAAGAAAATACAGATGATGCTCCAAAAATTCCTGAAAATAATAATTAATCCTTTTCATTTTATAAATTAATAGCTATAACGTAATTCCATGGCGCGATATATATTTGTCACTGGCGGCGTGGTATCATCTCTTGGAAAAGGATTGTCATCGGCATCTCTAGCCTATCTTCTAAAATCACAAGGTTTCAAAGTTAGAGTTAGAAAGATGGATCCTTATCTCAATGTAGATCCAGGAACTATGAGTCCATTTCAGCACGGCGAAGTTTTTGTAACTAATGATGGTGCTGAAACGGATCTTGATCTAGGACACTACGAAAGATTTACGAATATTTCTGCTAAACAATCTGATAATATTACAGCTGGCAGAATATACAGTGATATTATAAAGAAAGAACGTAAAGGAAATTATCTTGGAAAAACTGTACAGGTTATTCCTCACGTAACTGATCGAATAAAAGAATTTATCAAATGTGATATAGACAAAGAAGATTTTGTAATTTGTGAAGTAGGAGGCACAGTTGGAGATATTGAAAGTCTCCCGTTCTTAGAAGCTATCAGACAGTTTTCTAATGATATAGGAAAGAATAAAACCTTATTTATTCATTTAACTTTAGTTCCATTTATGAAATCATCTGATGAAATTAAAACAAAACCCACACAACATTCTGTAAAAGAATTAAGAAGCATAGGTATTCAACCTGATATAATTATTTGTAGATCTCAACAGTCGATACCAATTGAGCAAAGAAAAAAGATTTCTTTATTCTGCAATGTACCAATTGAAAATGTTATAGAAACTGTTGATGTAAGAACAATTTATGAAGCTCCCATAAGTTTTTATAATGAAAAATTAGATAAACAGGTATTAAAATACTTTAAATTAAAACCAAAAAAAAAAGTAAATTTGTTACCCTGGAAAAAAATTACCAACACCGTTCTCAGAACTAAAAAGGAAGTTAATATTGCAATAATTGGAAAATATGTAAATTTAAAAGATGCTTATAAATCATTGGATGAGGCATTAATTCATGGTGGTATTAATAATAATATCAAAGTCAATTTGCTTAGATTAGAGTCAGATAATTTAAAATCTAACGAAATAACTAATAAATTAAAAAAAGTATCAGGAATTTTGATTCCTGGTGGATTTGGAAAAAGAGGAACAGAAGGAAAAATCGCGGCAATAAAATATGCCAGAAATAAAAAAATTCCTTTTTTAGGAATATGTTTTGGAATGCAAATGGCAATAATTGAATATGCAAGAAATGTCCTAAAAATACAAAAAGCGGGATCTAGTGAATTAAATAAAAATTGCTTTCCAGTCATAGGCTTAATTCATGAATGGAATAAAGATGGAAAACTTATTAAAGGCACCAACAAAGATCTTGGTGGTACTATGAGATTAGGCTTATATGAGGCTAAATTAAAACATAATTCTTTGATTAAAAATATTTATAAAACAAATTCTATAAATGAAAGACATAGACATAGATACGAAGTGAACAATAATCTTAAAGATCAGTTTGAAAAAAAAGGATTGATTTTTTCAGGAATGTCACCAGATAATAAGTTGCCTGAAATAATTGAGTTAAAAAATCATCCATGGTTTATAGGTGTTCAATTCCACCCAGAATTTAAATCTAGACCTTTATCTCCTCATCCATTATTCTCTTCGTTTATCAAAGCTGCAAATTTCTACTAATGGAAAATATAACTGTTAATTGTGACAATATTGAAATTTCTAATAATAATAAAATTTGTCTTATTGCCGGTCCCTGCCAATTAGAATCCGAGCAGCATGCAATGGATATGGCTGGTAAAATCAAAGAAATAGCTTCAAAATATAATATTGGATTTATATATAAAACATCTTTCGATAAAGCGAATAGAACAAGCCTTAAAGGTAAAAGAGGTGCTGGAATAGAAAAATCTTTACCAGTCTTTGATAAAATAAAAAAAGAGCTAAATGTTCCTGTATTAACAGATATCCATAATGAGGAGCAATGTTCAATAGTTTCTAAACATATTGATGTTCTACAAATTCCAGCTTTCTTATGCAGACAAACAGATTTACTTGTAGCTGCTGCGAAAACAAAAAAAATTATTAATGTAAAAAAAGGTCAATTTCTTGCTCCATGGGATATGGTTAATGTCACAAAGAAAATTTCAGATTCCGGAAATAATAAAATTTTAGTTACTGAAAGAGGAGCAAGCTTTGGATATAATACATTAGTGTCTGACATGCGATCAATTCCAATAATGGCAAAGAACGGTTATCCAGTTGTTTTTGATGGAACTCATTCAGTTCAACAACCTGGTGGTTTAGGTGAAAAAAGTGGTGGTCAAAGAGAATTTATTGAATACTTAACAAGAGCTGCTGTAGCAGTGGGCGTTGCTGCTGTGTTTTTAGAAACACATCAAGATCCTGATAATGCGCCATCAGATGGCCCAAATATGGTTTCTTTAGATAAAATGGATCAATTAGTAAATCAACTTCTTGAGATTGATAATTTAATTAAAAAATAATTAATGACAAGAATAATAAAAATCATAGGACGCCAAGTCTTTGATAGCAGAGGCAATCCAACCATAGAAGCTGAAGTATTTTCAAAAAATTTTAGTGCTAAAGCGATTTGTCCTTCAGGTGCATCAACTGGAACTTATGAAGCTTATGAAAAAAGAGATTTAAATAATAAGAAATATTTGGGTAAAAGTGTTTTTAAAGCTATTAATCTCATTAATAAAACAATTTCAAAAAAACTTAAAAATCAAAATGTTCATAATCAATCTAAAATTGATTATTTAATGATTCAATTAGATGGTTCAAAACAAAAAAATAACTTAGGAGCAAATTCAATTTTAGCAGTTTCAATGGCAGTTAAAAAATTATCTGCAAAAATAAAAAAAATATCTTTATATAAAACTTTTTTAGTTAAAAAAAATTTTAAACTACCCTATCCATTAATGAATATTATCAATGGTGGTGTTCATGCTAATAACGGACTTAGAATCCAAGAGTTTATGATTAGACCAGATAGAGCCAAAAGTTTTTCTGAGGCATTACGAGTATGTTTTGTAATTATTCAAAATTTAAAGAAAATTATAAAAAAAAAGGACCTCTCAACTTCTGTTGGTGATGAGGGTGGATTTGCCCCCATGATAAATAGCAATGAAAATGCTTTAAAACTCATTGTTGAAGCAATAAAAAAGTCTGGTTTTGAAAATGGTAAAGATATTTCTATTTGTCTGGATGTTGCAGCAAACGAGCTTTATAAAAATAAGAAATATTCTATTCATTCAAAAAGCTTAATTTCAGTGGATAAGTCAATCAATAAATATAAAAAATTAATTAAAAAGTATAAAATTAAGTCCATAGAAGATCCATTTGCAGAAAATGATTGGATTTCTTGGAATAAACTTATTAAAGAATTAGACAATAAAATTCAAATTGTAGGTGACGATCTATTTGTAACCAATTTAGAAAGGCTAAAAATTGGTTTTTTAAATAATTCTGCAAACTCTATTCTTATAAAATTAAATCAAATTGGTACTGTTACCGAAACATTGGAGGTTATTAAGTTTTCTAAGTTAATAGGCTTTAATACAGTAATTTCACATCGATCAGGTGATAGCGAGGATACTTTTATAGCTGATCTTGCTGTTGGTACTGATTCAAATCAGATAAAAACAGGATCTTTAGCAAGATCAGAAAGAGTTGCTAAATATAATCAATTATTAAGGATCGAAGAGCAGCTGGGAAAATCGTCAAAAATGAATAATATAGCGTAATGTTAAGTAAAATTAAAAAAAACCATTTTATACTTATCTCTACTTTCTTTTTTCTCTATTTTTTTTTTAATCTTTTAGGTGGTGAAAGAGGATTATTTTCGTATTTTGAAAAAAGGCAAATATTAGAGGACTTAAAAATTCAAAAAATTGAATTAACTGATAAAATTAATAATTTAGAAATTAAAAATTCACTTTTAACTTACAATCTAGATCTTGATTATATTGAAACTCTTATAAGGCAAAAATTTTTATTTGGTAAAAATGGAGAGACACTCTATATAATTAAAAAAAATGAAAATTAAGCATCCTGAAAAAATCAATAAACCTATCAATCTTTTAAAGAAGAAACCTGATTGGATTCGATCAAAACTAACAAACAGCCAGAATTTTTTTTTAACAAAAAGTATAGTTAATCAATACAAACTCAAAACTGTCTGCCAAGAAGCAAATTGCCCAAACATCACTGAATGCTGGAGTAAAAGACATGCAACTTTTTTAATTATGGGAAATACATGCACTAGAGCATGTGCCTTTTGTGATGTGATAACTGGTAAACCAAAGCAACTTGATCCATTAGAACCATTAAAAATTTCTTCAGCAGTAAAAAAATTAAATTTAAAACATACGGTAATTACTTCAGTTGATAGAGATGACCTTGAAGATGGTGGAGCTAATCATTTTTATGAAGTAATTACGGAAACAAGAAAAAATAATTCTGAAACAACTATAGAAGTTTTAACACCAGATTTTTTGAGAAAAGGAGACTCTTATAAAAAAGTTATAGAAGCAAAACCAGATGTTTTTAATCATAATATAGAAACTGTCCCAAGCCTTTATTTAAAAGTTAGGCCTGGATCTAGATATTTTTCTTCAGTAGATCTTTTAAAAAATGTAAAAAAGATTGATAAAAATATTTTTACAAAATCAGGTTTAATGGTCGGTTTAGGAGAGAATAAAGATGAAATATTTCAAGTTATGGATGATTTAAGATCAGCTGAAGTAGATTTTTTAACAATAGGTCAATATTTACAGCCTTCGGTTAAACATTATCCTTTAGATCGATATTATAATCCAGATGAATTTAAGGAATTAGAAATCATAGCTAAATCAAAAGGTTTTTTACTGGTTTCTTCATCACCCTTAACAAGATCTTCTTATCATGCAGATGAAGACTTTGTTAAACTCCAAGAGAAGCGAATAAAACAAACTAATGTCCAAAGCATCAGTTAAAAGATCAATTGAATGTAAGAAAGAACACTTAATTGATCTTGTTCTTGATATTGAAAAATATCCAACTTTTATTCCTTACTGTTTAGATTCAAAAATTTATGAAAAAAAAGAACAAGACGGTTTATTGTTAATTGTAGCAGACCTTACAATCGGGAAAGGACCTTTTAAAGATACTTATAAAAGTGATGTTAGGTATAGTAAAAAAAAGGACTCTATATATGTAACTAATCTAGATGGGCCACTAAAATATTTAAAAAATAATTGGTATTTTAAACAAGTGGACGATATTACCGAAGTTTTTTTTGAGGTTGATTTTGAATTAAAAAACAAATTTTTAAATACAGTTATGATAAAATCTTTTCAATATGCCTTGGATAAAATCGCTGATGCTTTTCAAAAAAGAGCAGAGAATTTATTTAAGAAAGCTCAAAACTAGATTTAATGCTTTATTAGTCCCAGACCTTTGAATTGAGATTCTTTTTTTGTTTTTAAATAAGTATTTTTTAACAAATGTTTTATTGCCTTTTTTAATTCCTATAAAAACCAAACCTACTGGTTTTTCTTTAGATCCGCCTCTAGGACCAGCAATTCCTGTAATAGATACAGAAATATTAGTTTTGCTAATTTTGTTTAGATTTTTGACCATAGCTAGGCATGTTTCATAACTAACAGCACCATGTTTTATTATGATATTTTTTGAAACTTTAAGGATGCTAATTTTAGATTGATTTGAATAAGTAACTAAACCAAGGGTAAAAACTTTTGATGATCCGCTAACAGAAGCAATAGAACTAGAAAGCAAACCTCCAGTACATGACTCTGCAAAAGATATTTTTTGCTTATTCTTTGATAATTTGTTAACAATTTTTTTTGCTAATAATATCATTAAAACAGGTAATTTCTTCCCATCATGTAAAATATTAGTATTAGCACCACGTATAAACCTGCAAAAACATCATCAAAAATTACACCAAAACTATTTTTAAAATTTTTGTCAAAATAACTTACTGGAAAGGGTTTAATTATATCAAAAAACCTAAAAAGTAAAAAAATTATAAAATAAAATATTATTGCATCAGTAAAATCTTTTATTGTATTATGGGATATTTCATAGAGATATAAAGGTATTGATTGTCCAATTACTTCATCGATGACAACTTCTTTGGGATCCTTATTAGTTAGATTTTTAGTATAACTATTGATCGCATAAAACGAGTAAAGGAAAATTATAACTAAAACCAACAAAATAATATTTAATGGAATAAATAAAATATGTAAAAAACAAAATAATAATATTGTTATAACCAAAGATCCGAATGTTCCTGGTATTATTTTAATTTTTCCTATTCCAAAAAAAGTTACAAATATTAAATTAAATTTATTAATCATTTTTAATCACAGATGTTATCACTTCTGCAGCAATTGCTTTTTCTTTTCCAATTATTCCTAACTTTTCTACAGTCTTACCTTTTAAATTAATTTTGTTTTGATGTATTTTTAGAAGTTTAGATAAAGATTTGATAATTCTATTTCTAAACTTGCTAACTTTAGGTTTTTCACAAATTAAATTAATGTCGATATTGTTAATTAAAAGTTTGTTTTTTTTTAAAACAACTAATATTTTATTAAGCATTTTCTTAGAGCGAATATTTTTATATTTATTAGAATTGTTTGGAAATAATTTTCCTATGTCCATTTTATTAATTGCTCCTAAGATAGAGTCAATAATGGAATGTATAATCACATCACCATCAGAATGTGCTTGTAGGCCTGAATGGTAAGGAATATTAATTCCACCTAAGAACAATTTTTTTCCAAATTTTAATTTGTGTATATCATAACCTATTCCATATTTTAAATTTTTAATTTTATTTACAATATCATTACTATCAGTGATTTTAATATTTTCTTTTTCTCCTTTAATAAATTTTATTTTAAATCCATTATTAATAAATAATGATGCGTCATCTGATATTTGTTTAGAGTTTTTTTTAAATAATTTATATAAAATTTTATAATTAAATGCCTGCGGTGTTTGTGTTAGAAAAATTTTATTTCTATTCAAATTTGAATTATTTTTTTTATTAATATATTTTACAGAGTCCTTAGGTTTTAGTGCTGGAATAACTGCTAAATTATTGCTTAATATTTTATTGATTTTTTTTAATAAATTTAATGAAAAATCAGGTCTAGCAGCATCATGAATGTAAACATTTTTTGGTGAAAATTTTTTTAAATAATTTAAAGCATTAAATGCCGAATTATATCTCTTATTTCCACCATTAATTATTATAATTTTCCTAGTATTGAATTTATTTAGATATCTTTTGTGATTTTTATTGACCACTAAGACTATCTTTTTAAATAATTTTGATTCTAGAGCCTTGTCTATAGAGTGAAATAGCATCTTTTTTTGCTTATAATATGTAAATTGTTTTGGTATTTTAGATTTAAATCTTTTACCATCTCCAGCTGCAAGTAAAATAAAATAATTATTCACGTATGTATTTTTAATTTTTTTATATAATTTTAATTTATGTTAACTTTCTTAAAAAGAAACCTATTTATAACGCTTATTTTTTTAATCACTTTAACTGTTGGATTTATAACATTTTTAACATTTATTGATAAAAGCTTTATTGAATTAAATGATTTTAATCTTCAAATACTTTTAATTCTAAATATAATTTTATTATTTGTTTTTTTTGTAATGATTTTCATTGAAATAAAAAATTTATTGAAAAGTAATATTAGTGTAAGGGGCTCTATTACCAATAGAAAATATATTATTTTTTTTTCACTTTTCACTTTGATACCATCACTATTAATTGCAATTTTTTCGTTATTTCTATTTTCATTTGCCTTGGAAAAATATTTTGATAACAAAATAACAACTGCCGTTAACAATTCTTACGAGATTGCAAAAAATTACGTTAATGAAAAAAGAAATAAAATCGAATCTGATATTGTACTAATCGCATTTGACTTAAATAAAATTGTTAACATATATTATGATAATCCAAATAAATTTAAAAATATTATGGATGCACAAAAATTAGTTAGAGATATAGATCAAATTCATTTAATAGATAGCAAAGGCAATGTTATTGTTTCTTCTTCTAATAGTATTTACAGACCTATAGAAGATAAAGCATTAGAAATGGTTCTAAATCAAGATAGACCTTTAAAAATAATTAATGCTTATGAAAATAAATCGGCCGCAGTAATAAGATTAAATGAATATATAGACACATATTTGTATGTAATAAAATTTTTAGATGAAAATATATCGAGATATTTAACAGAATCGGAAGAAGCAATTAATTTTTACTATACAGTAGAAAATCAAAGCTTAGGTATCAAATTTTCATTTGCTATAATTTATATTGTTATTGTTGCATTACTTTTATTTCTTGCAATCATAATAGCCATTAGATTTTCTTCAAGATTTTTTATATCTATAAATAATCTTATTACTGCCTCCGAACAAATTGGTAAAGGAAACCTAGATATTAAAGTTCCTGAATTGAAAGCTGATAAAGAAATGGAACTTTTGAATAGTAATTTTAATGCAATGATTGAAAAATTAAATTCTCAACAAGAGAAATTATTAATTTCAGAAAGACATGAAGCTTGGGAAAGCATAGCACGTAAACTTGCTCATGAAATTAAAAATCCTTTGACTCCAATTCAATTAATAATTGATAATTTAAGATCTAAATATTTATCCTATATTAACTCACCCGATAAAGAAAAATATGAAACTAATTTAAAAACAATTTTAAATCAAATCAAACAAATAGAAAGTTTAGTTAATGAATTTTCTGATTTTGCCAGAATGTCGAAACCTTTATTTAGAAAAAATGATTTAATTAGTATAATTAAGTCTAATATTAATTTGTTACAGAAAATTGACACAACTATAAACATTCACTTAAAATTAAATGGTCTAAATAATTTGATACTTGTTTGTGACTATGAGCAAATTGGCAGGGCAATATTTAATTTAGTTAAGAATTCCATTGAAAGTATTCAAAAAAAAGCTTTAAAAACAAAGATTTTTGATAAAATAATTGATATAGAAATTACGACAAGAAGAGATTATATAATAGTTGATATTACTGATAACGGACTTGGATTTACAAGTAAAGAAACTAAAGAAATAATTAAACCTTACTATACAACAAAACAAAAGGGATCAGGATTAGGATTATCAATTGTAAATAAAATTATTAATGATCATAATGGTTCAATTAACTTTAATTCACTAAAAGACGGAGCAAAGATACAAATAATTTTGCCTAAAAATATAAATAATGTCAGCTGAAATACTAATTATTGATGATAATGCAGATATTCGTTTAATCCTAAACGAATTAATTTCTGATGCTGGATATATAACCAGAAATGCCGCTAATTATAATCAGGCTTTGACCGAAATAGATAAAAAATTACCCGATGTAGCAATAATCGATGTCAAATTAGATAAAGGGGACAACGATGGTATTGAATTACTTAATCACATAAAAAAAAAGAATAAAGATATACCAGTTATTATCATTTCTGGTCATGCCAATATTGAAATGGCTATTAACTCATTAAAATCTGGTGCATTTGAGTTTATAAAAAAACCATTTGATAAAGAAAGATTAATGAATTTTATTAAAAGAGCAATTGAGAACTACAATCTAAAGAATGAGAATAGAAATCTTCAAAGTAAATTGTTTCATTCATTTGATATAATTGGAAAAAGTCAAAATATAAACTCTATACGTGACCAAATTCAAAAACTTACAACTTCTGAAAGCAGAGTATTTATTTCAGGTCCGACAGGGTCAGGAAAAGAATTGATAGCAAGAAAAATACATAAAAATTCTAAAAGAAATAAAGGCCCATTCGTAATTTTAAATGGAGCTCTATTGGAAACAGAAAAATATGAAATGGAATTATTTGGTGAAGAAAAATCGGATGGATCTATTTCTTACGGTGCATTGGAAAAAGCATCTAGTGGAGTTTTATTAATTGATGAAGTAACAGAAATACCTTTGGAAACGCAATCAAAAATTTTGAGAATTATAATTGATCAAAAATTTAAAAGAATTAACGGAAATCATGATATTCATGTAGATGTTAGAATTATTTGTTCAACAAGCAAAGATATCAATCATCAGATTAGAAGTGGAAATTTTAGAGAAGATTTATTTCATAGATTAAATGTTTTTAATATAAATATTGAACCTTTAAATAAAAGAATTGAAGATATTTCTTTATTAATTAAATATTTTTTAGAAAATATTTGTAAGAATTATAATATTAAGCCATTTGCCATTAAAGATAACAATTACCTGTTGAATTATTCATGGCCAGGAAACGTTAGGGAACTCAGAAATTTAATTGAGAGAATTGCAATATTATCTCAAGGCAGTGATGAAAATCAAATTCTAAACATAATAAAAGAATCTTTATCAAAAAGTGAAGAAGATGCATTTTCAATTAGTGATGCCCTTTCTGTTCCATTAAGAGAAGCTAGAGAAAATTTTGAGAAAGAATATTTAACCACACAATTAAAGAAATTTGGTGGTAATATTTCAAAAACAGCAAAATTTGTTGGTATGGAAAGATCTGCTTTACATAGAAAATTAAAACTACTTGGAGTTAAAGACTTAAATTAAATGAATATTATCATCTGTGGAGCTGGTAGAGTAGGCTTTACTATAGCTAAACAATTAACAGAACAAAACCATTCAATTACAGTTATAGACCAGTCAAGTGAAGACATTCAAAAGGCTAATGATTCTTTAGATGTAAAAGCTATTGTTGGAAAGGCTACTATGCCCAGTGTTCTTGAAAAAGCAAATGCTAAAGAGACAGATATGATTATAGCTGTAACCAAAAATGATGAAATAAATATGTTAATCTGTCAAGTAGCATATTCACTTTTTAAAATTCCAAAAAAAATAGCAAGAATTAGAACGCAAGATTATTTAAATCCTAAGTTTTCAAAAATATATAATAAGGAAAATTTACCTATTGATGTAATAATATCGCCAGAATTAGAAATTGCAAAATCTATACAAAGAAAACTAGAAGCTCCTGGCGCATTAGACAATGTTCCATTTGCAGAAAATAAAATTAGACTTTTAGAAATTCTAATAGATGAAAAATGTCCAATTGTAGATATTAAACTTAATGATCTTACTAAAAAATTTCCAAAATTAAATGCAAATATTTTGGGAGTTGTAAGGGATGAAAAATTTATTTTTTTAAAGAAAAATGATGTTATGAAAAAGAATGATAAAGTTTATGTTACAATCAATTCGTCCCAAATGAAAGAAACCCTCACAGCATTTGGTCATAATGAAAAAATTTCAAACAAAATTTTAATTATTGGTGGGGGCAACATTGGCTTTAATCTTGCTAAAAACATAGAACAATCATTTGATGATGCAAGAATTAAAATTATAGAGGATGATAAAAATAGAGCAGAATTTATTGCAAATGAATTAAACAATTCTTTGGTAATTAATGGCAATGGTCTAGATGAAGATATATTAACAGAAGTCAACTTAGATGAAGTTGAAACAGTTATAGCTCTTACTGATGATGATGAAGATAATTTAATGGTTAGTGTATTAGTAGAAAAATTTTCAAAAGAAAAAAGAACAATGGCTCTGATTAATAAACCAAATTATTCATTGCTGCAATCTTCTTTAAAGATTGATGACATGATAGATCCTCGAATGACAACAGTTTCAAGTATTCTTAAGCATGTTCATAAAGGAACAATAGAGACGGTCTACACAATTTTGAATGGTGAATATGAAGTAATTGAAGCTGAAATTATAGAAACTTCAGAATTAATAAACAAAGAACTTAAGAAAAGTAATTTACCTGATGAGATAAGAATAGGTGCTGTCTTGAGAAAAGATGAAATAATTATTCCAAGGTCAAGTTTTGTTTTTCAAAAAGAAGATGTAGTTGTTTTTCTTGCTAAAAGAGACCAGCTTCCCATAGTTGAGAATATCTTTAGAATAAGCTCAATCTAAAATTAATGAGTCGATTTAGCTTAAATTATTTAGGTATTTTTTTTATACTAATCTCTATCTTATCTTTTTTTAATATAATTAATTCATATTATTTTAACCTATATTTAAATATAGATACCTATATCTATACATCATTTATATCTTCACTGATTGGAATACCTTTTTTAATTATAAAAAAAATAGATAAAAAAATTACGATTTATGAAAAAATACTTATCGTAATTATTGGTTACATCTTTTTACCTTTGATCATTTCAATACCTTACTATCTTAGTATTTATAATATTTCATTTTTGGATTGTTATTTTGAAGCAATATCTGGATTTACTTCAACAGGTTTTACAATTTTTGAAAATATAAAACATTTGGACGAAGGTTTAATATTATGGAGGTCAACATCCCAGTGGATTGGTGGAATATATTTCTTATTTTCAATAGTTTTATTGATAGATATTTTTGACAACAGTCTTAAAAAATCATTAACTAATTTTATATCTTTTAATACTTCAGAAACTTTTAAACAATCTTTCAAAATATTAATTCTTTATAGCTCATTAACTTTAATCTTATTTATTGTTTTAAACTTGATAAATATACGAACTTTTGATGCTTTTAATTTATCAATGACAATTATTGCTTCAGGAGGTTTTTTACCCGTTAATAATATTGATTCAATCATAAATTCTAACTTTAAAGAAGTTGTATTCTCAATATTAATGCTAATTTCTTTTTTTAGCTTATTTCTATCTTACAATTTGGTTTTACTTAAAAATAAAAGTATGAATTTTTTTGTTGAAGATTTCTATCTATTAATTTATTTCATTTTTCTAGTTGTAATTTTTTTTATTTTTTTTAATTTTAATTATAATTTTTCATCTATTTTTTTTTCATTAACTAGTAGTATTTCAAATATCGGCATATCTTTAGAAGATACTCCTGATAATTTAGATTTTATTTTTTTAATATTAGTTATTATTGGAGGCTCTTTTTTTTCAACAAGTTCTGGAATTAGATTTATGAAATTATATTCTTTGATAAAGTTTTCAATAAATGAACTTCTTTCACATTCAAAACCTAAACATGTTTATATAAATAAATTTTATTTTTCCGATACTTATGTTAATCAGTCAGAACTTTATAAGTATTTTTTATCAGTTTTAGTTTTTATTGTTTCTCTTTTTACAATCTCTTCTTTATTAACAATTTCAAATATTAACATCGAAGAAGCCTTTAAATTAGGAATATTAACTCTTATGAACACAGTAAATTCATCAATGTTTGGTTTAAATGATATTAATTTTTTTAATCTTAATATTGTAACTAAATTAATATTAATTTTTTTTATGATTATTGGTAGAATTGAATTATTAACTGTACTGATTATTAGTAAAAAATTTCTTTTTAAAAATTAATTTTCTATTAAAAAAATACAGTTTTCATTTTTTACCTTATAAATTATAGAACAACCAGTATGAGACTATTACAAGAAGTAATAAAATTATATTTTGGCCTTGTTAAAATATTAAACTTGGCATAAATACAATGAAAATAACTTATGCCCTCGTGGTGAAATTGGTAGACACAAAGGACTTAAAAGCCGAGGGATTAACGATCATGAGAGTCTCTGGTAGTCTCACACAGTCTCATTGTCCTATAAAATCATATAACTTTAAAAAACCACTTAACTTAAATAAAAAAATAAGGCTTAATTAATTGTTCCAAACTTGAACATGACTTGGTCATAAACTCTTATCATGGTAAATTTATAGATATAAATAAAAATATTTTACAATGGCAAAAAATAATTTCTCTACAATGAATAAATTAATTCAAAAATTAAAAAAAGAATGTCTTAAATCTAATAAGGAAATTTTATTAAAGAAGTTAGCAATACAAACCTTTGGTAATGCAAGTCAAAGAATTAATTCTGAATTATTTACAATCAAACCCTCTGGGATTAATTTAAAAAAAATTAAAAGTAATGATTTGGTAATAATAGATATTAAAACTGGCAAAAAGATAAACAGTAAGCTTAAGCCTTCATCTGACACTGAAACACATAGAGTTTTATATAAAAATTTTCCTAATATCAAAGGTATTGCGCATGCACATCCTACTTTTCTAACTTCATGGGCCCAAACTGGAAAATCAATTCCAAATCTAGGTACAACACATTCGGATTATTGGAAGTCAGATATACCAATAACCGATGATCTTAAACAAAATGAAATAAGTAAAAATTAT
>Ga0207990_1000104_pt1 | contig 48672 bp, 60 predicted proteins | sample ETNtaG_8_FD_185780 | JGI IMG/M metagenome (GOLD analysis project Ga0207990, IMG submission 185780) | Marine microbial and viral communities from oxygen minimum zone, Eastern Pacific Ocean - ETNP201406SV75 (SPAdes) (version 2) | ecosystem: Environmental > Aquatic > Marine > Oceanic ...
CAGGTTCTGGGGTTGGTTCAGGTTCTGGGGTTGGTTCAGGTTCTGGGGTTGGTTCAGGTTCTGGGGTTGGTTCAGGTTCTGGGGTTGGTTCAGGTTCTGAATTTGTACGTGAATCAAATTCAGATAAAATATCTTCGGCGTCTTTAGATTTTTTAGGGTCACTCAATTTTAATTTCCTTTAATAATGAAATGGTCTTCTTCTTTTATTTAATTTTTCAGGTTTTGCTCTTTAAGATATGAATCAAAAAAAATCTCGAGATCGTTGCTATCAGCACACTGTTTGATTTTCTCAACTAAATCAACATCTTCAATTTCATAACAATTCAGAACATCCTGAGAATCTTTAAAACCCAACATTGCTTTGTCCTTAAAAATACAATGATAGAGTTTTTCTTTCTCCATTTTTTCAGGTTTAAAATTTATACCATTTTCATCTGCAGATATTGGAGAATCCATGAATAATATGAAATTCTTCAGTATTTAGATGAAGTGTGTCAATAATTCATCAGTATTTTTTCTGGAGGTGTGAAATTTTCACAAATAGTTGGGTGATTGAAATTAAATACCATGATTTTAATTAAATTGATTTTAAAAAATCACATGATAAAAATAACAATAATTTATTCGGGATATCAATAATGAGTCCAGATTATCACAGTATGGCAATGGAACTTCTAAATTCTGGAATTGGTGATGAAGGTAGATTAAAATTCATTTTAGGGTGTATTGCCAATAATAAGCCATTATACAAGACAGATATTAGATTTTTAGAATCTGCCACTAGTCAACTTGAATTAAAAATACAGAAATTAAAAGAAAAGGTTCCAAGAGAAAAGGTTCCAAGAGAAAACACACCCAAAGAGAATCACTCACGTACCTTGATTTCAGATGAATATTTAGATCAACACATAGAAAAAATTATCGATAGGGATAATTCAAAAAAAGGTCAAGCAAATATGTCAGTTAGAAAAAAATCTTTTCTTAAAAGATTATTTTCTAGATAATTTTCCCATAATTGATGTTTATTGTGAAATCATTAAACAAATACACAATACAATAATAATCAAAATACGTTAGAAACGTATTGGAAACAAGAGTTGTGTTCCACATAGATTTTGACTATTTTTATGCACAATGTGAAGAGACAAGATCTCCAGAATTAAAATCAAAACCAGTTTGTGTTTGTGTTTTTTCAGATAGGGGAGGAGGAAGTGGGGCAATTGCTACTGCAAATTACAATGCAAGAAAATATGGTGTGAAATCAGGAATGCCAATCACATTTGCAAAAAAAAGATTAGAAGAAAGAAAAGATGCAGTATTTCTTCCAGTAGATTTTGATTTTTATTCAGAATTATCAGAAAAATCCATGGAAATAATGAAGCAAAGTGCAGATGTCTTTGAATATGTAGGAAGAGATGAAGCATATCTAGATGTAACAAAAAGAGTGGGAGGAGATTTTCTTAAAGCAAGCCACCTTGCACAGCAAATAAAAAATCAAATCAGAGAGAAAATAAAACTTAGTTGTTCAATTGGGATTTCACAAAATAAATTAATTTCAAAAATTGCATCAGATTTTCAAAAACCAGATGGCCTTACTGTTGTAACACCAGAAAAAATTGAAGTGTTTTTAGATCAATTAGAAATTAGAGCAATTCCAGGTATTGGTAAAAAAACTGAAGAGAGATTTTTAGAAATGAATTTTGAAACATTGCAAGAACTAAAAAAATTAGATGTGTTTACTTTGAATAAAGAATTTGGAAGAAAGAGTGGGACATACATTTACAATGCAATTAGAGGAATAGACAATGAACCAGTTAGAGAAAAAGAAGGTAGAATTCAATATAGTAAAATTATGACATTAAAAAAAGACTCGATAGATTTCCAATTTCTATCTGAAAACATCAAAAATTTATGTTCAGAAGTACATACAGTGGTTAAAAAAAATAATAAAATGTTCAAATCTGTAGGAATACACATTATTCAATCAGATTTATCAAACAAATCTAAATCAAGAATGCTTAGAAACCCAACTGATAATCTTGAAGAATTACAAAAAAATGTTGAGCAGTTATTAAAAGAAGGACTAGAAAATCAAAAAACAGCAATTAGACGATTAGGAGTTAAAGTTTCGGAACTTTCAGAAATTAAAGGACAAAGTAACATAACTAATTATTTTTAGACGTGTTTTTAGATTCTAATTTATTCAATCGTTTGGATTCAATTACAATTACAATCAAAATGAATGCAAATAGCCACGGCAAAAACATGATTTCGCCTGCAATCTTATGATATTCTTCCCAAGCAACAGGATCAGTTGTTACTTTAAGAGCATACCAAGATAATGAGAAAATTCGAATTAAGTTTACACCTACAGTACCAAGTATTCCTAAAACAAAGTATATTGTTTTTCGAGTTCGAGGAATATTCATTTTTAACATAAATGCTCCAATCACTAATGAGAAAATGATAATGCTATGAACTCCAGCTGATGGCCAAAATACCTGAAGTGCCATAGAGCCATGTTCACCACGTAAGAACATCACATTATCTCTAGCAACTGCAGTTCCAAGTTCAAGCACAGTAATTATCCACACATTTGCTTGAACAAAGTATGGAACAATGTATTGTAAAGGACCAAGTGTATCATAAGGGAAAAATGCATCTAAAGACAAAATGATTGCAGTTCCTGTTAGGAAAATTGGACCGGCAGGAGCAATTCTAATCCATCGCCTTCCAAAGAAAATTGTAAGTGTTGCAATTATGAAAATACCCATTACAATGAAATCCCACATCCATGTCCACGAATAGATTAACTGGACATCAAATACTTCTGCTGATTCAATTATGTATTCTCTTAATCCATATTCTAATGATACAAGATATGAAATGGTTAGTAATACCAAAGGAATAACTGCAAGTAATCGTTTTTTTGAAATGATAATTTTAAGACCAACAAGTTCGGCTACAACAAAAACTAATGCAAATAGATAACCACCTCTTCCTTCATTCCAACTCCAAGCAATAGAATCAGGGAATGCGATCATAGCAAAAAGAATAGGACTAGCAACCAGCAGTATTCCAAGAATCAAATTCCAATTCTGCATTAATCTAACTTAGATTGGGCAAATAAATATCTCAACACATCAAATTTTGAAAATTTATTGTATAATTAGACAAATTGAGTAGAGATGCTAGTCTTCAGCATCTTCAATTTCATCGGCATCAGGATCTCGCCTACCTGGTCGGATTGGGATGTAAATGTATGTCACATCGATTATTCATTAGACATCAAGATACATTCAAAGGTTGTAAAAATTTGGCTATTAGGTAATTTCTATTGAATCAAATTCAAGAATTGATCTTACACTCAGTTTTTAGAGAGTTCACAGTGGTAAAATAAGTAATAACCAAAATTACAATGGCAATTATTCTAATAGGGAATTCATAATTTGTCAAAAAAGTTGTAGCAGTAACTCCAATTGAGCCAAATGTGGATATTACTGCAAATCCAACTGGACCACAGCTACATGCACCAGCTGCTGCACCAATTATAGATCCAAAAATACCACCACTAATTTTTTGTTTGGAGCCTTTCAAGATATTGATTCTGAAAATATTCATAGGGATAACTAAAGCAGACAGTACACTAATTATCAAAATTAGAGAAAACTCCAATTCAGTTCCAGAAGGGATATGACCTACAACATAAGGCTCTAAGAAAATATATTCAGATAAAATCAACAATCCAATTAACATGGATGAGAAAAGAACACATGAAAGAATTATGTATTTGAAATTTGAGAAAACAAGTTTTATTGTTTGAACCATTTATACCATAGAATCCATGATTTGTTTAAACACAGAAAATGGTTGTGCTCCGGTGATTTGTTGTTGTCCATCAGGCCCTACAATAAAAAATCCAGGTGTTGCTCTTACATTATGTTCTCTTGCTTGTTGATTATTAAATTGAATTCGTTTTGAATATTTTTCTGAATCAAGACAACTTTCAAAGAGATCCATATCAAGATCTAAACTAAATGCAAATGCCTTTAATCGTTCAGAACTCACCCAACCATTATCAATTTGTGGTTCGTGAGAAGAATAAAGAAGATTGTGGAATTTCCAATACATTCCTTGATCATCTGCACAGTATGTTGCTTGAGCTGCTTTTGGAGAATCACGTCCTAAAAATGCAAAGTCAACAAAAATCAGATTGGCTTTTCCAGTTTCTATGTATTCGTTAAGTATTGCAGGTTTTGTGTTTTTAAACCAATTATAACATCCATGACATTGATAATCACCAAATTCAACGATAGTAATTGGAGCAGAAGGATCACCTAGAATTGGGGATCCCATTTCAGTAGAGATGGTTCCACGTAATCTATCATTTGAAAGAGTTTCAGGTTCAGAAGAAGGTAAAGAAGCAGCAATTCCACCAATTATTGCAATTACAATGACGCCTAAAATAACGCCTTTTTTATTCATATTCAGGACAATGAGAACGAGTTAAAAAAACTTATTCCGAATTTTGAGTAGATTTTCGTTTAAACAGGTTAACAAATTTATCAATTGCAATATCAATTGGACACACCTCGCATGCAACTACAGAAGAATGACTATCAAAATGCTTATCAAATTTTTCTCTAGATTCAAAAACTAGATCACATTTTTCACAATATACTTTGCTAACATTTTTCCGAGAACTAGACATAATGAAAATTTGCAACTATTGCTTATAAAGATCCTGTTGAGAATCAACACATGAAGAAAATCTTTGATAAAATTGTTACAGGATTTTTTGTGATCACATTAGGAATGTTATGGTATTGCAGTACCAAATATTATATCAAACCAAATGACTATTCAATAATAATTTATGATGTTTATGGGAATCAAGTAAAAATTAAAGATATTAGAACAGAATTTAAAACAAGTAAAGTTGCAAAAAGTTACATAACAGAATACAAAAAAAGGTTACCACATTATGATTTTACAATTGCCGTAGATTCACCAAATATTAAAAATAATACAATCCCAAGAATTTTTAAAATTAGTCACAAGTAATGTATTCTCATATGTGCATTTAGTTCAACTTGGTATTGTGTAACAAATCCACAATGAGTACAAGAAAACATTTCATGTTGGGATGTATGAGAATCACGTTCTATAATTTTTCCAGTAATTGAGGTAATACTTATTGTATCATTATTAGAAATTACCGCAAAATTTTGATTTTCACCAATAGAATTAAGAAATTCTTTGATGGCAGAAATTACAACACTAGTTTCAAGAATTTCATCATCATCCAAAGTAGATAGGGTAAATTGTTTGTTTTTTAAAGTAGGAATGGCGGCTACTTGATCAGATACATAGACAAGTAATTCAGTTTTTATAGATAAAACATCCTTGCAATCAATAGTAAGCATAAGATTCAAAGATTTCGTCAATATTTTAGTTTAACAATTATTTGAAAATGATTATTATGGTTCAATATCATTAGTTTGGATATATGCAAAACTCAGAAACATTCGGAATAGAGAAAGATCATGGAGAAGAGGTAATCAAATGGTTAAACGAAAAAGCAAAATCACAGAATATGAAACTTGAAGCCAGATTGTATGGATATACAATTTCTACAAAAAATTTCGGGGATTTTGAGATGTTTTCATGGATTGGGGAGGTGCAAAATGCGAGAAAGTTAATCATTAAAGCAAGTAAGAGGTTCAAAGTAAAAGTAATCGAAGGAGGGTATAAGCCCAAAGAAAAATTATTCAAGATGAAAAAAATAGATTTTGCCAAGGTTAAGAAAGGTGAAAAAACAATTGGTTTGGTGGAATTTGCAGTATCAAGAGTTGGTAACAAACAATGGGAAGTTCAAAATGAAGAACGTCATTAATCATACAATCAAGAGAGATAGAATATGAAAAAAATTGGAATTATAGGAATTGGAATGTTAGGTAATGCAGTTGCTTTGCATTTGTTAGATTTGGGATTTCAAGTTACAGTATACAATAGAACAAAAGAAAAAGCAATTCAATTAAAAGAAAAGGGTGCTAAAATTGCCACATCTCCAAAAGAAGTTGCAATAAACTCAGAACTAATTATTATCATTGTTAAAGATGCAAATGCCGTTAAAGAAATCTCTTTTGAAAATAGTGGGATAGTAGAAGGAACACATGACGGATTAATTGTTGCAGATATGAGTACAATTGATCCATCAGAATCAAAACAAATTTCAGAAAAATTTTTGAAAAATAACATAAACAAACTAGACATTCCAGTTATGGGAGGACCAAATGTTGCAATTTCAGGAGATTTGGTAATGATGGCATCAGGGAATAAAAAAAGTTTTGAAGAATGTAAAAGCATCTTCGAAAAAATTGCAAATAAAGTATTTTTCTTAGGAGGTGAAGGAACAGCACACTCTATCAAATTAGCCATGAATTTACAAATTACCATGCTTGCACTTGCTTTGTCTGAAGGAATCATGCTTGTTGAAAAAACAAACGTTGAACCCAAAAAATTTCTAGAAATTTTGAATTCAACTTATTTCAAAACAGGGATGAGTGAAAATAAAGCATTTAAGATGATTGAGGGCAAACACGATGCAACATTTACTCTAAAAAATTTAAAAAAAGATATTGATACAATGTTATCCAGCGCAAATTCTTTAGAATTAAAATTACCAATGTTAGAAAAGGCAAAACAGGTTTATGATAATGCGGTAAGTCAAGGGTTTGGAGAAATTGACTATACTGGAATTATTTCATACATTAGAAAAATGAATGAAAAATAGTTCTGAATGGGTTAATTCATAGTTAAATCAACGTACAATAAATTATACATATTATATTATAATTTTTGAGAATCAAAGAACAGGCTGTTAAAGTCTTAAATTTTTTAATAGAATTTTAAAAGGAGGTTTAAACGTTTTACAAAAATCCTATAAGTTACGATGGATTTAACATATTATGAGACTAAAAGATAAAGTAGCAATAGTCACAGGAGCATCAAGCGACATAGGCAAGGGAATAGTAGAAAAATTTGTAGCGGAAGGGGCCAAAGTAATCCTAGTTGCAAGAGATTTAGAAAAATTAGAACAAACAAGAAAAGAGGTAGGAAATGGAGAATCAACTGCATCAATTTCTTGTGATTTAACTGATGAGTCACAGGTTTTGCAAACTGTAAATCAAATCATGAATACATATGGAGAAATAGACATTTTAGTAAATAACGCAGGAACAATCAATGATCCAGTTCATTTTCATAAAATGAGTGATTCAGATATTAGAAAAATTGTTGATGTGAATCTATTAGGACTGTTCAACATTACAAAATCAGTTCTTATCAAAATGGCAGAAGTGAAAAGTGGTTCAATAATTAACGTAGGATCTATCGCAGGTGAAAGAGCAATCACGAAAGTACATTTGGCAGTATACTCATCCACAAAAGCAGCAACAGCCATGTTTACTAAATCAATTGCTGTAGAATATGCAAGAAAACATATCAGATGTAATTGTGTCAGTCCAGGAATAATTAATTCAGGAATGATTAAACCATATTTGGATGATCCTGAAGCAAGAAAAGTTATCGAGGAAAGAATTCCACTGGTTAGAATAGGAGAACCAGAAGATGTTGCAAACGCAGTTTCATTTTTAGCATCTGACGAGGCAAGTTGGATTACAGGTACAATACTCAACGTAGATGGCGGTAAAACTGCTTCAGAAGGATAAAAATATCTAAAAAGTTCAAAATTTCAAAACAGTTATGACGAGATATTTTTTCTCTTCATAAACACATTATAGCTTAATCCTGAAACAAGCATAATAATTCCAGTAACTACAGACCACATTACAAAAGATGTGATTTGAGAGTCATCCATAAGAAAGGATTAATTTTTGAACATCTAAAGTTTGGGTTAAAAATACATTTTAAATTAAATTTTGATAATTATGAAACATCTAAATAGATTTAATGCAGGATTGGAGTATGCCTGAAATCATATGCCCAGATTGTGGACATAGATTGTTTCATGAAAATGAAACTACTTTGAAAATTGAAGAGACCGTTCATTCAAAATTCTGTAGAAAAGAAGAAGGGAAAACTCACAGTTTCATGCATAGAGATCCTGCACATATGGAAACATTTGATTCAGAAAGAGAAAACGATACATCAGGTACTCCTATTTTAAAAAAATAATTTCTCGAAAAATTCCTCAAAATTATATCCTAGGTATTATTAACACAAATTAATTGTCCAAAGAACTTTGTTATGATTTAGTGGTAGTGGGAGGAGGCCCTGCAGGATCATCAGCGGCATTTGCAGCTGCTCAAAAAGGGATCAAAGTTGCGTTAATTGAAAAAGAGAACTCCATTGCAGAGACAGTTAGAACCAGCGGTGTTACATGGATTCAAAATATCAAAGAATTTGGAATTCCAGATGACTGCTACAATCCAATCAAAAATTTTTCATTTTGTTCTCCAAATAATGAAGTAACAATTAGCGATTCAGAACCAAGAGCAGCAGTTCTAGATGTGAGAAAAACATACAGATGGTTAGCAACTCAAGCAGAAAATGAAGGAGTAGATATTTTCATTAAAACCAATATCAATGAGGTTATCAAAAATAAAAAAGGCGATATAATAGGGGTAAAAGGTAGTAATCCAGAAGGAGAAATTTCATTTAACTCCAAAATCGTAATTGATGCGAGTGGTTTTCAATCAACAGTCAGTAAAGCAATGGGATTGGTTTCACAGTGGGAAAGATTTGGAGCAGGTGCAGAATATGAAGTAAAGGTAGAAAATGTTGATCAAGAAACATGGTGGTTAATGGTAGGACAACAATATTCACCAGCAGGTTATGCATGGATTTTTCCTTTAGGAAATAATATTGTAAGAATAGGGGTAGGAGTGGGCAAACCAGAATCAAATGTAGACCCAACACAAAGACTCAAAGAATTAATGGAGACAAAATTAGGTCCAATAAAAAAATTAGGAAAAATAACACCAATTGAATTTCATTATGGATTAATTCCAAATGATGGATTGTCAAGAAAAACGGTATACAATAACTTGATTTTAGTCGGAGATTCTGCAGGACAAGCAAATCCATTAGTATTAGAAGGAATAAGATATGCAATAAGATTTGGAAGAGTTGCAGGTAAAGTTTCAGCAGATGCAATAAAATCAGATAAGACAGATGAAACAGCACTTTATCCATATGAAGAAAACTGGCGTAAAGAAATAGAATCAAAAATAAATTCTGCAGGAAAAGTTCAAGATAGATGGATAGGTCTTTCAGATAATGAATGGGATAAAGAATTAGACATCATCAAGGAATTAAAATCAGATGAGTTTTTAGATTTCATAAAAGCAGATTTTGGATTATCAAACATGTTAAAACTTGCTACACGTCACCCCAAACTTGCGGTAAGACAATTGTTTAATTTAGTTAGAGGTAAGAATTAGAAAATCAGGCCAAGGCAACTATCCGTTGATAGTTGCCAGGCTTGATCTCAGGCACAGATGTGGTATGGTTTGACGTATTGGACATACAAATTGAATGAAATTGCTCCAAAGTGCAATTAGCACACGCTCTACAAATCATACTAGTGGATTTCATACATTGAAAACATTTAGCATTCTCAATTAAAACACCACCACAATTTCTACATGATTCATCAGGCAATCTTATTCAAATAAAATTAATAAAAATCGAATATAAGGAAAACGTAGGAATTATCCGTAACTAAGCTCAGTGAAATAAGATAATAATGGAAATATGAAAATAAAAAATATGGATGGAGTTAGAAAAACTTTTGATAAATGGGCTCAAAACGGTAGAGCAGAATTAATGGAAAAAGAACATGGAAAAAATGTTTCAAAATTTTTACATACAATTTCATTTGAGAAACCATTTACATTTCTGGATGTGGGTTGTGGGAATGGATGGGTTGTAAGAAAAATTGCAGAAGAACCCAATTGTAAAAAATCAATAGGAATCGATAAAAGTAAAAAAATGATCATTGAATCTAAGAAAAAAATTACCAACAAAAAAGAAGAGTTTTTTCATACAGATATAGAATCATGGAAACGGGTTACCAAATTTGATATTATTTTTTCAATGGAATCATTGTACTATGCAGACTCTATTGAATTAGCATTAAAGAAAATATTCAAATTATTAAAACCAGGGGGACAGTTTTTTTGTGGAACAGATTTTTACACAGATAATAAAGCAACTGCCAAGTGGGCAAAAATCATGAAAATTCAAATGCATTTGCATTCAAAAAAAGAGTGGAAAGAATTTTTTCAAAATACAGGATTCAAAGTTAAAACAAAACAAGTTAAAGATTTAAAAAATTCTAAAAAATGGAAGAGAGAATTGGGAACTTTGTTCATTATAGGCACAAAACCTGAAAAGTAATATTCAAATTCAATTAACAAATTAAATAATCATGTGAGCTGGAGCACGACACGCTGCTACGGCAGAGGAAACTCCTCCCTCCATACAGGAAATGTGATTCGGAGATGAATAACCAGAGATGGTTGGCAACGGAGCAGAAAAAAATCCAATATGGCGCACAGTGATGGCAAAACCTGAGGTTTCCATAAAAGGAATGAAAAAAGCCGCCCCACATGGAGCAAAGCCAAACAGAACTCAAGGATCCTGTACTAAGTTCAGGTAGGCTGCAAAGCGAAATATCGTGAAAACAGAAGGAGGGTTACTCCCAGCACACATAATTTTTTTTTTTAAAAATTTTTAAAAACTAACTCATAGATGTCACTTGATCTTTACAGAGACTTGCATTACATTTGCAAGTAGCATCACAAAGACAAGAGCCGTGCATTTCACAATCACATTCAGAACCAATTTCTGCAGATGCTGCACATCCACACGCTGCTTCTTCAGCAGTTGTTTGTTGAGGAGGACTTTGTTGTTGTGGTTCAGTACTGGTTTGTGGAACATCATCATACAAACTTCGTGTTTTTTGATAATTACTATCATCTTTTAATTGAGCTTCACCCCTATTGGTTTGATAACCACCAGATGATGCACTAGTTTGATGACCTACAAGATGAGTAGGATCAATTCCTGTTTGACCTTGTTCACCAGCCTGTGCTTTTTTGAGTGAACGATTACTGAAAATGAAAAATCCAATACCGCCAAGAGCTGCCATTCCAGCCATTCCGTAGACAATCATTACTGGGAATTCACCAGTAGAAGTTGTAGCGTATCCTTCTGGAGGAGTTGGGGTAACACCTGCAATTTCAACACCATCCAACATATCTAATGCACCAAAACCAATTGCTGAAAGAGTAGCTTGATCTGATGATTGTACACTTCTAACAACATATTGTTGATCAGACATAATTTCAGATTCAAAGACTTTTTCAACTTGTCTTCCTTCTCTTATACTACTTTCACCCATAGTCCAACTAGATACAACAAATCCTGCAATTTCATCACTTAATCCAAATGTACTGGCATCAGCGTTAATTCCAGTAGGATCAAACAAAAAGTGCCAATTAGTAAGTGGTTGTTCCAAAATAAAATCAGCGTTAATCAAAGGTCTATTTAGAACATTTTCAATTTCGGTGCCTACAAAGTATGTGTAAACTGTAGGTTCTTGATCTCTTAGTATGTTAATTGGAATATTAATTTCTACACCATCAATGACTATTTCAGAATTAGTAGACATACCTCTCCACCCTAAATCAACAAGTGTTCTTTGAGTATCTTTTGTAATGACATAATTAGAAATACTTCCTTCAATAATCACACGATAATCAACTGAAGTGTTGATGTTTCGGGCTTTAAGATGAAAATCATAATCGACATTCAAGTCAGAAATTCTTGCTTGACTTCCATCATCAGCAATTGTTCTGTTTAATGCAGCAATAAGACTTTGAACTCCAGGATTTGTTGCGTCAGCAGAACCTTCTACCGTCCATTCATGTCCACGTAATTCATCAAATAGATTGCCTCCATTTGGGTATTCAATGAAAACTGTTTTTAGATAAGTCATTTTAAATGGAGATTCATCAGTATTTGGATTTACTCTTGCATCTAGTTGAGCAGCCCATGCAGGAGTACTAGTACCTACAACAATAAGTCCAGCCAGTAAAATTGTAAAAATCAAAGATCTAGACACAAACGAAATCCAAAAAAATCAGTAATAAACGTATCCAAACTTATCAGAGATAATGTGTTTTTGAAAAAGTAATATGTAGTAAGGTGTGTAGACTTGTGGTTTTAGAGGGAATATGATATGATTACAGTTTTAGCAGGAGGAACAGGTTCGGTAAAAGTAGTTAGAGGTTTTGTATCTCAAGAATCTAAAGTCAACGTAATCAGTAATGTTGGCGATAATTATTGGCTTTATGGACTCTATGTATGTCCAGATATAGACACTATTGTGTATGGATTAGCAGATTTACTAGATGGTGACAAAGGATGGGGAATTAAAAAAGATACATTCAACTTTTTGCGTCAGATGGAAGTTTTTGGAGAAGAAACATGGTTCAGAATTGGGGATAGAGATGCCGCAACTCATCTAATTAGAACAAACATGTTAAAAAACGGAAAAAATCTAAGTGATATTACAAAATGGATGTGTGAAAAATTTGCAGTTACTGCAAATATAATTCCAGTAACAGATAACACTATTGAAACAAGGATTACCACAAATAAAGGGGAATTACATTTACAAGAATATTGGGTAAAACATAGAGGAATGGATCCTGTTGAAGGAATTCAATATATTGGTTCAGACAAAGCTCGTCCAAATCCTGAAGCAATCAACGCAATCCATGATGCAGATTTAGTTATTTTAGCACCAGGAAATCCATTAACATCAATTGGACCAATGTTACAAATTAAAGGAATAAGAAAAGAATTATCAAAAATAAAAAGAAAAGTGGTGGCAATCAGTCCATTAATTGGAGAAAATGCAATCAGCGGACCTGCAGCAAAATATATGCAAGCTGCAGGAATAGAATCAAACGCATATGGATTAGCAAAAATGTATTCAGACGTTTGTTCTAACATTATTGTAGATACTAAAGATAAAGCACTAGTTCCAAAAATTCAGAGTTTAGACATGAAAGTTTTTGAAACAAAAATAACTATGAAAAATAAAATTGCAGAAGACGCATTAGCAAATTTTATCTTAAAACAAGTCCACGTATAATTTGAAAATAGCAGCAATTATTCCTGTAAAGACTTTCTCTAATGCAAAAACACGTTTAGATTTATCTCCACCAAAAGTGGAAGCATTATGTAAAATCATGTTAGAAGAAATTTTACATACAACATCAATTTCACCTCAAATTGAAAAAACAATAATTGTTACAAAAGAAGAAAAAGCAATTGAGATTGGAAAAAAATTTGATGCACATATAATAATTGATGAAAAAGAAGAAAGTGTAAACAGTGCAGTAGCACTTGCAGACAAATATCTATTAGAAAATAATTTTGATGCGTCAATTGTTTTTCCACAAGACATACCATACATCAAAACTCAAGATATTGATTTTATGTTAAACTACATCGCCCCTCCAAATTTTGCAATCATAGTTCCCTCAAGGAGATTTGATGGAACAAATGCGCTTGTAAGAATGCCAATTAATTTAATGGAAACTCATTACGATGAAGACAGTTACAAAATTCATATGAATACAGCAAAAGAACACACACTAAATGTTGCAATGGTTTTTGTTAAAAGAATGATGTGGGATGTGGATAACAAAGAAGACTTGGAATTTCTTCTTGAACAAAATGATAAACCACAAATTGCTGAAAAAATAAAAAATATTATTGATCAGTGAAAAAGAGATTTCAAAATTCATTCTTTCAATAGAAAACAGTCAACAAACTTATAAGCAATGGTTCAGAAAGTGTTAAATATCATAGAAAAATGCTTTTGGAGAAATTGAAATGGTCAAAATAACAAACCCAAAGGACAGATGTCCAAGATGTGGACAAGGTTCTATTGTAACTGATGCCAGTACAGGAGAGAATTTTTGTGGAAAGTGTGGATTTGTATTAACAGATAAAATATCAGAGTCAGGACCTGAATGGAGATCATTTTCCAATGAAGGGGAAAACAAAAGCAGGGCAGGAATTCCAACATCACTTGCAATGCATGATATGGGATTAGCAACGGTCATCAATCCCCAAAACAGAGACGCAACTGGAAAACCACTATCAGCATCTATGAAAAGCACTATTGAGAGACTTAGAACTTGGGATAATAGAAGTCAAGTTCATGAACCAGTAGACAGAAACTTTAGACAGGCATTTAGTGAATTAGACAGATTAAAAGATAAACTTGCAGTAGGAGATGCAGTTATTGAAAAGGCAGCATACATTTACAGAAAAGCTTTAGAAAAAGGACTAGTAAGAGGGCGTTCAATTTCGGCATTGATTGCATCTGCACTTTATGCAGCATGTAGAGACACAGAAACCCCAAGAACACTAAAAGATATTGGAGGTGCAAGTAATATTAAACGAAAAGACATTGCAAGATGTTATCGTTTACTGTTAAGAGAATTAAATTTGAGGATGCCAGTAGTTGATCCAGTTAAATGTATTTCACGAATTGCCAGTAAAGCAAACTTGTCAGAAAAAACAAAACGAAAAGCAACAAAAATTTTACAGACTGCTGAAGAGAAAAAAATATCATCGGGAAAAGATCCGATGGGGTTAGCAGCTGCAGCGTTGTATGTAGCATGTGTGAGAAATGGTGAAAATAAAACTCAAAGAGATGTGGCAGAAGCTGCCGGAGTTACCGAAGTAACTATAAGAAATAGATACAAAGGTTTGAAAGTAGCATTAGATCTCTAAATTGGAATTTTCTTTAGAATAGAATTTGCGTATCAATAACATTGAAATCGAAAAAATACCAGATATCAACAATAAGAGTTCCAGTGATGCCATCAACGAATGAGAAAAGGCATCTTCAATGGAAATGAAATTGATTTGAGAGATAAAGTTTGCATAAGAAAAAACAAAGTAGTTTGTGGCCCAATGAATCAAAAGAGATGCAACAAAACCATATCTGAGATAAACCCATCCTAAAATAATTCCACCAGCAGTAGCTTGAGCAAATTTCCCCTCACTCCAGGATTCACCAAAAGCAATATGAGCAAAACCAAAAAGAACACCAACAAAAACAATCAAAAGTATCGCTTTTGTAGAATCATGAATTTCTAGAGATCGAGGATTCCATAAACAACGAATGAAGTATTTTGCAGAAGTTCTCCTAGAATAAAGCGCAAATAAAGGAATCCCAATCAGGATAAATCTGAATCCAAATTCTTCAATTAAAGGTGCAAGACTAACATAAAAAAATTGAATTAGATCATTTTCACCAAGCGGAGGCACAGTTACAATTCCAAATTCTTCTTGAATAAAATTAATCAATGTCGAAATTAAAACTAAAATCGAAAACCATTTTGTTATTCCAAACATGTAATTTTTTTCTAAATCAAATTTGCCTAGTGAGATAATTGAAGACAGTGATTTGAAAAAACCATGTTTTGGACCTAATATGGAAATCACAAAAAGAACAGCATAGAAACTCCACAAAATAACAAAGACATCACCAATGCTGATATCAATTGGACTTTGATACAGAGCAGTCCCTTCAAAAAGTTCTAGATGAGTTAGAGGAAAATCAAAATTTATGTCATCGCCAATATTGCTTTCAAATACAACAAAAAGTCCAATTGGAAATGAGATTAAAAGTAAACCAAAAATTACAGATAGTAAAGCAGTAAAAGGAATACCAATAGATTGAATTAATTTTTTTGAATTTTGCAATTTATACTAATGAAGTTCTATACTTTCTTCAGCAAACCCTAATCCAACCAAAGTATCTTTGATTGTATCTCTATGATCACCTTGTAAAAAGACATAACCTTCTTTGGCAGTTCCACCACAAGCGTATTTGTTTTTAAGATCTTTTGCAACAATTTCTAAATTATTTAGTTTAGGATCTAATCCCTCAATCATAGTACCTTTTTTCTTAAATCGTCTTGTTTCTAATCTAATAATTATTTTAGTGCTATCTTTGGCAAGTTCACCACATGCACACAAGTCTTCTGGAAGACCACAGGTATTACAAATTACTGCCATACGTTCGAAATCAATTCAATTATTCACACTATTAAGCCTTGTTTGAATTAACAAGAGTAACCAAAAACAATTGGATTTTTTAGATAGAAAATCAAAGATATGTTATGACAAAAGACCTGACCAAAAAAGCAGCTGAAATGTTGCTTAAAGGTGCAACACTACTAAGCGAGCCTTGCCCATATTGTTCAGGGGTCCGAGTAATGAAAGAAGGTCATGCATTATGCATAAGTTGTGGTCGAGAACCAGAAAGTAAAACAATTCAAGAGAAAAAACCAACAGAAATGAAAAAATCACTTTTAGAAGAAACATTAGACAAGAAAATCGAATCACTCTCAAAAGAATTAGAAGAAGAAAAGGATCATGAGAAACAACAAGAAATCCTAAAATCAATCAATTTGGCGTTAGAAACCATTCAAAAAATCAAGGGTAAACAATAAAGTTTTTATGTTAAAATTTATTTTCCTGAATCATAATGGCAGATAAAGCAGCTCCACTTCCAGCGTCAAGTGGAGGTTTAATGAGATTCTTTGAAGACGAAACAAAAGGATTCAAAATGGATCCAAAAATAGTAATATCAATTCCAATTGGCTTAATTGTAGTTTCATGGATAATTGACTTATTTTTAGCTTCGTGAACAAATCATGGAATCTCCAGATGGCGTTTCAAATATACACGACAGATTTTCCCTTACTTTAGTTAATCCATCTTCACATTACTTTTCTCTAATTGTATCATTAGTAGTAGTTTCAGTTACAGTTCTTACAGTGTATTTAGGATATTTAGGAGAATTAAATTTTGAACAAATTTGGTATAGATTACCACTAGTTTTAGGAGTTTTAGTTTTAACTCAATTACTAGATTCACGATTTGCAAAGAAAAAAGAATATTCGAAATCATTGCATTCTTCTCTTTTTGGAAATATGTTATGGACAGTTACAATTTTGATGGGAGTTCTTGCAAGTATTGTTTTATCAAAAGATATTCAGTTGTTTTTCATTACTTTTGGATTATTATTATTTGCAGGTTTTAGAATAGGAATTTACACGACAACTTTAGGAGCTAGTCTCAAAAAAGCTTGGGCTATTTGTCTCATTCAACCATTAGCAATGTTTTTTGTATTAATTCCACATGACATGTGGTTTTCAATTCTAAGTGAACCAATAGGATTAGGATACGGAATATCTTTTATGATAATTGCAAGTGTGTGGTCTTTTTGGACAGACAGGGCAGGGAGACCAGGTATGGAGAGTACTCATAGAACCATTCAAGCATATCTTGCATCACAAGGAAATGATTTTACAGATGCCGAAGAACTAATGGAACAACGTTCAAGTGAGACCAAAGTCACAACATCACAAATTAGATTATTACCATATAATGGGAATGACAAATTTACAATGGTGTTTCCAGAAATTCATCCAGGGCCATTCCATCCAGTAGGAGGAAGTAATATTCCATATTTGATTTACAAGAAGTTTGAATCATCAGCAATGGTCATGCATAGTATTTCAGACCATGCACTAAATCTTCCATCAAAAAAGGAAGTTGAGAATTATTTAAAAAATTTAGAAACAAGCAAAGTCAAAGATGAAGGAGTACAATGCACAGAACCAGTTGTAGTTCAAATTAATAATGCAAGAGTCACAGGATTACTTTTTGGAGATAATCCATTATTATTATTATCACTTTCACCACATGGAATGGAAGATATTCCAAATTATATGAAAGCAGGGATTAATGAGTATGCAAAAAACAAAAAATTTTCAAGAACCTTGTTAGTAGATTGCCACAATGCAATGGGTGAAGAAATCTCAAAAGAAGATGGAGAAGATCTGTTAAAAGCTGCAAAATCATGTTTAGATTCGCTAGTAGCAAAAGACAAATTTCCAATTGAGTTTGGATATGCTAATTCTGACGACATGGATGTATGGACAGAAGACTTAGGAATGGGAGGATTAGGAATTATTTGCCTAAAAATTAATGAGAGAAAATATTTCATCGGATGGGCAGATGCAAACAATATGGAAAATGGCATAAGAGAGAAAATAGTAGAGAATTTTTCAAAAAGAGAACAACATCTCTTGGAAATATGTACATCAGATACACACTATGCACCAGTTAAAGCCAGAAACAGAAATGGGTACTATCAATTAGGATTAATCACAAGTGCAGACAAGTTATCAAAATGGTTTCTAGAAATTGCAAAAAAATCAGAAACTACAGGTACTGGAAGATTTGAGATTTTGGAAAATGAGACCAAAGTAATGGTGATGGGACAAGGAATCTATGAAGATTATTCAAAAGCACTAGATAATTCTCTTAAAATTACCAAAGGATTTGTAATTGGAGGAATGGTGTTTTTCATCACTAGTCTTTTCCTATAGTTCTCATCTGATCAATATTTCCATAAAATTCATCTATAAATGAAGAAAATTGGAAAATCGGTACAATAGGTACATTTTGAATAAAATTGACTTTATCTTGAAATAAAGTTACAATTACAGGTACTGCAATTGAACCAGGGGTTTTTTCAACATATTTTTTTGTTCGCTCAATTTGTTTTTCAACAGCATTAGTTAATGAAGAAGTGCTGTAACGTTTCCAATGTTTGCAATCAATCAAAATTGCAATTCCCAACCTGATTCCAATTACATCAATTTCCATTCTAGGTTTTGTTAAAATCAAATTTTTAATCACTGCAAAATCTTTAGAAGTTAAGATTTCGCCAGTTAATCCTTCAAAATCCTTCCAATCCAATGCAATTGAAATTTCATCAATAGGGAATCCATGTTCAAGCAAAGCAACAGCAATTTTGAGTTTGTCAGAATTTTCAAAATAATAAGAGTCATCTTGTTTTGAACCAATATTGTTTTTTACAAATTCATCTAGAATTGTTTTAGAATCAAGAGAGTTCATTTTTGTCACAGCACAAAAATCATCAACAGATACCCCACCAGGGATGATTCCACGTAACCCTGCAATCATTTTTTGTTGAACTTTCATACAGATGTTTTGATTTAGATGTAGAATTTAGGTTTTAAGAGATAATAAATTCAAAAAAATAATGATATAGGTTTTATTATAAGCAATGAAGATCAGAATTATGAAAAAATTGCTAGTTGTGATACTAGCTTTAACAGTTGTAACAATGATGCAAAGTAATTCTTTTGCGGAAAAAAATACATTTTTTGATTCAGTCAAATTTATCCAATATTTGGATGAAAATACTGCGCTAGAAGAAGTGAGAAATGGAAACCTTGATGTATATTATTATACAATTTCACCAGATAGATTAGAAACTCATCAAGCCAGAGAAGGGTTACAGGTTTTTGATTCTACAGGAGGGAGATACAGTATTCTAGTAAACCCAGCAGAGGCAGATGAATTTAATCCATTTTCAAGTAAAGAAATTAGATTTGCATTAAATTATCTAATTGATAGAAAATTAATTGTTAATGAATTAATGGGAGGTTATGGAGCACCAATAATTTCATACTACAGCACATCAGAACCAGAATATCTTTCAGTAATTGAACAATTAGAATTATTTAATTTTAAATACAATCCAGAACTTGCAAACGAAATTATCACAAAAATATTAAAAGAAAAAGGAGCAAAAAAAATTAATGATAAATGGGTAATAAATGAAAAACCAATTGAAATAACAATTTTTATCAGAAGTGATGATCCAATTAGAAAATCAATTGGTGAAATTTTATCAGTGGAACTAGAAAGAATTGGATTTGTCATCAAAAAAGATTTCGGAGATCTTAACAAGGCATTTGTTGTAGTATATGGTTCAAATCCATCAGATTTGAAATGGAGTCTATATACTGAAGGATGGGCTAGTTCTGCATTTGTAAGATATGACTCCATAGGATTAGGACAAATGTATTCACCATGGTTTTCAAGCATGCCAGGATTCAATGATCCAACATATTGGAATTATAAAAATGACAAATTAGATGAAATTACACAGAAAATTTACACAGGAGATTTTGAATCTTCAGAAAAAAGATTGGAGTTAATTCAAGAAGCAGTTGTTGAAGGAGTTAACGAGTCAGTTAGAATTTTTTTGGCAAGTAAAATTGATCAATACGTTGTAAATGAAAAAGTCAGTGGAATTGTAAATGATTTTGGAGCAGGAGTTCCAAGTAGATTCACACCAATCAATGCAAAAAGTGATGATAGTGAATTTGCCGTAGGTGTAAAGCAGATCTATCAAGGGGCATGGAATCCAGTTATGGGGTTAACAGATACGTATAGTAGACAAATTTGGGGGATTATTTCAGATCCAGGCTCATTTAAGCACCCATTCACAGGAGAGACAATACCAATTCGAGCAACATGGGATGTTGAAACTGCAGGGCCAGAGGGGAAATTAAACATCCCTCAAGAATCAAAAATATGGAATCCAAAATTACAACAATGGGATAATGTATCGCCAAATTCTTTTGCAACAAGTAAAGTGAAATTTGATTTAAATTTCAGTAATTGGCATAACGGACAAAAAATGGATATGAATGATATTTTGTATTCATTGTATTTTACAATAGAGTGGGGAACACAAACAGATGAAAATGATAAAACTTTTGATTCAGAATTTACTCCAATTGCAGCACAGAGTCTTCAGACAATAAAGGGGGTTAATGTAATTGACGATGATACAATAGAAGTCTATGCAGATTATTGGCATTTCGATGATGGGGAAATTGCCGAATGGGCAATGTTATGGAATTCAATGCCATGGGAAATTTCTGCTGCTATGGAGAAAGCAGTTACAGATGGTAAAGTTTCATTTTCTAGATCAGGTGCAACAAGTAAAAATGTTAATTGGTTATCGTTAATTATTCCAAATGATGCAAATCTAATCAAAGAGTATTTACAAAAATTCAAAGAGAGTAATTACATTCCAGAGGAATTTAAAGAGAGTAAACAAAATTTGGAATATTTCCAGAATAGATATAGTTCATCAATAAAATGGATTGAAGAAAACAATCATGCCGTGATAAGTAACGGACCATTTTATCTTAAATCATACGCACCAGAATCAAGAACAATTACAGTAAATACATTTGAAGATGAGTCATACCCGTTCAAAGTAGGCGAATGGTCAAAATTTGAAAAAACAGAATTCCCAGTAATTAAAAAAGTAGATTTGAAAAAAATTACTCAGACAGGAACAGAGTTCAAAATTGACATTATTACGGAAAATTCAGACAGTATTGTATATTTTTTAACAGATAATGAAGGTAATTCCATCTCTTCAGAGACCCTAAAAATAATCAAAGGTGAAACTACAATCACGATACCAGGTGAGAAAACACAAAATTTTGGAATAGGTGCAAATAACATCAAAATTTTTGCAATTTCAGATTCAGTTCTACGACCTGATTTTTATGAATCTAGTTTTATTGTAACTGAAATGAAAACAGAATTGCCTACAGTAAATTTAGAGAAAACAGGGATTTCAAAAAATGAGTCATACTATGAATTTTTAATTATTCCAATAATCATTGTTGTTGGAATCATTATAGTTCTTAAGAAGAAACAATCACAATAGTCCATAATCTTTTAAAATAGATTCTATTTGTCCCTCATTTTCAAGTTTAGAATATTCATCTAAAAGATTTTGATTGAGTTCATAGAAAGTATGCCCCCATTTGAATTTGTCAAGTAATTCCAAACTTTGTTCAGAAAATCCCAAAATAAACAATGATGCAGATAATGCCTCCACAGTAGTCAATTTGTTAAGTTTGGAGTAATTAACAGGGTTTCCGGCAAGTAGTGGAGGGAGTTTTCGTTTAATGCCATTAAATTTTTTTGAAAATGCATGGTCAGCTAAATTCCATGAACAATCAATTCCAACAATAGAATTTATCAATGATTTATCTTGAGGAATCAAAGTTTTTTCAGAAAAAGGATCTAAAACCATTCCCTTGTTACCAATTTTTTTAATACTTTGAGCAAGACCAAATTTCACCATCTTAGCTGCAGTGCATTTTTTTGGGTCATCTTGATAAAACATCAAAACTTGTACTCTCATTACAATAAATTAGAAAATAAGTTATATTTTGAATTTACTCTATTAAGAATAATTTTGTAATAGATCTCAATATTGGAATATTTTTGATAGAATCAATATTGATACAACTAAATAAAAAAATTATTCGTTAAGATTGTCACAATTAGGGCATTTTTTATCTAAAACTTTTGAACCACATTCCATACAAATTCCCTCACCAACATCTTTCTCAATAGATTGTTTACGCTTTGCAACATAGATTTTGATTCCAAAATACATCAAAATTACGACAATTGCAGCATATGCAGGGCTCATAAATGGAATTAATCCAATCATAAAAAGGATAAGTCCAGCAATTAACAAAATATCGCGTCTTTCAAATTTCAATTAATTCCACACATTAGGGAATTCATAAAAACATGCCGGAGCTCAGAGCCATTAGTTTACTTCATATCAAAAGTCATTTCTCTAACTCTTCTTCATTGCTCGGCAATAATATCATAAATTAATTTGATAATAAGATATGGTGGGATCGGCGAAATTTGAATTCGCGACCTCTGCGTCCCAAACGCAGAATCATACCAAGCTAGACCACGATCCCAGTAAAACACAAGAATCGCCCAATTTAAGCTTCACAGATAATCATTTTAAAGGCACTCAAAAATCAGGGTTGTGCAAATAGAAGATTATGTAAAAGCAGGAAAGATTGCAGCTGAAGTAAGAGAAATGGTCAGAGTAAAAGACTGGATTGGAAAATCAGTGTATGAAATTTGTGAAGAAGTAGAAGGGGAAATTAAAAAACGTGGAGCTAAATGTGCATTTCCAGTTAATGCAAGTATTAATGAAATTGCAGCTCATTACACTGCAGAGCCAAATGATCCAATTACAATCAAAGATACAGATTTAGTAAAAATTGATCTTGGTGCACAAATCAATGGATACATTGCAGACACAGCAGTTACAGTTTGTTATGATGCACAATTCGATGGATTAGTTCAAGCAGCAGAAGAAGGATTATCAAATGCAATGTCAATGATAAAAACAGGAGTCAAAGCTAGTGATATTGGACGTACTATTGAAACTACAATCAAACAATTAGGATTCAAACCAATTGCAAATCTTAGCGGTCATTCATTAGATCAGTATACAATTCATGCAGGAAGATCAATCCCAAATATTTGGTCAATTGGAGGATTTTCACTTTCAGATAATTCAGCATATGCATGTGAACCATTTGTAACAACAAAAGAAGCAGGAGGATTCGTTAGAAATGGTCAAATAAAAAATATTTTTGCAATTAATTCTCGAAAGAAAACAAAAAATGAGGAGGCAGACAGATTACTTGATTTCATTTGGAAAAATTTCAATATGCTACCATTTGCATTAAGATGGATTACAAAAGAATGGGATGAAAAAAAGGCAAGAGAATTATTGGATATTTTAGTTAAGAAAAAAGCAGTCCAAGCATATCCTGTACTAATTGAAGTGAATGAACAAAGAGTTGCCCAAGCTGAGCATACGTTTATTCCAAATGAGACAGGTGTAACTGTAACAACAAGAGCACCGTAAAGATTTCAAAAAAGGATAAAATGTTTTGAGTGAAGAAATAAGACCGTGTCCAAAATGTCACGGAATAATGTTCAAAGAACACGGAGAAGCAATAACTTGGTTTTGTCCAACATGTAATGTAAAATTTAGAACAGAATAAAATTATTGTTCAAAAGACTCACCAAAAATTTTCTCAATTACAGCAATCCCATTACATGATGTACATTTTGAAGATTTGGTAAATAAAATATCATCCTTAGCAAATTTCCGTTTTCTTTGCATATTACATTCAGGACATTTTTCAATAGTATATGCAATAATGATTTTTTTCTTTGAAAATATCATTGTGGAACTCCAACAGTATTTCCAACACCAATTACTACTATCGATTGGCCTTCTTTGGTATTTTCTTTAATCATCTCATAAACTTGTTGACGTGTATCATCTGCTTTATCGGCGATTTCTTTTGTCATTAGTGTGATTGCTTCTTTTACAGATTGTTTTACCACGATAGAAAAGATTGGGATATTTTTGCTTGTTGCAATTGCTTCAATTTGAAATCGTTCGGTTCCAATTCCACCAATAGCTGCACCGAACCCTTGAGCAATGGAAGCGGATTCTTCACCTTCCATTTTCAAAGCAGCATCAACCATAATTATTGCATTAATTGTATTTTCATTAACAATTTTCTCTAATGCATCTGCAGGTCTACCAACAGTAGAACCAGGCCCCTCAGCTTTTAAAAGAAGTAATTGTCTACCTTCAAAATCAGTTTTTGCAAGTGCTGTTTGAAATGCAAGTATTTGTTTTTCACAGTTTAACATCATTTTACCAACTACCATAGGGCCAATTCCATCTCCAACTGGCTGTCCAGATTTAAAAGCAGGAATTGCTTCTTTCATTGCTTCTGCCTGTTCCATAACAAAAGGAAGAATCATCTGAAGGGGCAAAATTAATGGATAATTGTTTTGTTTTTTAGCAGTTAAGAACATGTGATTAACTATTTTCTGAATCATTTGTAATGATGATGCAAGTTCAAGTAAAGTTTGAACTTTGGTTAATTCAAAATCACTAAGTTGAGGATAAAGTGTTTTGATATGCTCTCGGGTATAGTCCTCTCTGGCTCTAACTGTATGTTGAACTTTGTCAACAATACCATTAGGGTCCATATCAACAGGCATTATAGTAAAATAATCTAAAAAGCGGTCAATTTTTTTTATCGAATCTATTTCAAAAGGAGTATTTTTTTTAATATAATCAATTAATTCAGTTCTAGATTCTTCTCTAAAAGAATCAAGTTTTTTTATTGCTTTTTTAATTTCACCAGAAGTGACGTATAATTGAATTCTTTGTCCATAAAATACAAAGAGGATAATGGGTAAAATCCAAACCAACATCATTAGCGGGTTAGAGTCATCATTCATGGAAAACAATTGGTCAAAATCAATATTGAAAAGATCCAATAAACTCAGCGGTGTTCAGATCTAAATTAAATCATTCGTCCAAGTATCAAAATACAAATCAATTTTCCTAAAAAATGAATTTATGGGAAATTTTTGAGAGTGCTTTTATTGTAGTTTAAGTACAAAAAAACAAAATATGCCTGAAACTAAACCTATTGTAAGTGTAGAAAATGTGGTAGCATCTGCAGATGTGTTTCAAAAGATGGATTTGAATGAAATTACTAGAAAGTTCCCAGATGTAGAATATCATCCAGATCAATTTCCAGGATTAGTGTTTAGATTAAAAAATCCCAAGACTGCAACATTAATTTTCACTTCAGGAAAAATGGTATGTACAGGCTCCAAATCCGAGGACATGGCAAGAAAAGCTGTAAAGACAGTAGTAGAAAAACTTCGAAAAGGAAAAGTAAAAGTCAAAAAAGATGCAGCAGTTACAATTCAAAATATTGTTGCGTCAATCAATCTGGGTGGAAAAATCCATTTAGAACAAGCTGCAAGAACATTACCTAGAAGTATGTATGAACCAGAACAATTTCCAGGACTTATTCATAGAATGGTAGACCCAAAAACGGTGATATTGTTATTTTCTTCAGGGAAACTTGTCTGCACAGGGGCAAAGCAAGAACCGGATGTTTATAGATCAGTTAACAACTTACATGCATTGTTAGAAGAAAAAGAATTAATGATTTATGATTGATTATAATTTAAAATATATTTTCATGAAATTTTAAAAAACAAAAAAATTATTTGATAGGGCTTCCCAAAGGGATATCTTCATTCACAGTCAACCAAAATGGTTTATCATCAACATCTGCGGCCAATAACATAGCATTGGATTCAACACCAGCCATTTTTTTTGGTTCAAGATTTGCTAAAACAATCACGGTTTTTCCTACAATATCTTCAGGTTGAAAATATTGAGCACCACCAATGATAACATCACGTTGATCATCATTTCCCAAATCAATTTTTCCTTTGATGATTCTTGACTTACCTTCAATAGATTCAGTTGCAATAATTTTTGCAACTCTAATGTCTAGTTTTGCAAAATCATCATATGATACATTTGACATAAAAAAACACTATTTTTTAGGGTTAAAATGAATTTCGAATTTATTGTAACTCTTTTTTATCTATCCCACTTGTTTCAATTTCATATTTTAATGCAGCAGGAAGTTCAACATATTTTTTATTTACCAAAATAATTATTTGATCTTCAGGTACACTGACTTTTTTTAATAATTTCCCACGTTGGTGGGCATATGCATTTTTCCAAAAACCATTTCCATCAAAGGTTTCTATTTTTGGCATGTATTTTGTGGGTTTCATTTTTTTTCAAAGGTAAGGTGACTGTGACGGAAGAGTGGCAAAGGCCATTAGAACTGGAGTTAATGTTCTGGATTTTAGGCATGTTGCCCATCACAGTCTATTTGAAGTGGTTCAGGAATCTAATATATTTAATGCGGAATGCAGGCTTGTTAATACATGGCAATTATCGAGGCTGAAATTGAAATCAATGCAACAGTAGAGGCAGTTTGGGACATTGTTTCAGATATAGATAATGAACCAAAATTTTGGAAGGGGACAAAAAAGGTCAGAAATATTTCGAAAGAGGGAAACATCATCAATAGAGAGATCACAATAGCATTCAGAGATCAAAAGTGCCTACAACAAGTAAAACTTGAGCCTAAAGAAAGAATAATTGCAAAATTTACCAAAGGCATCATCAATGGTGAAAAAATCATATCACTTATCCCAACAGGAGAAAAAACAATACTTCGTGCAGTTTGGGAAATCAAACTAACAGGAATGATGGGAATGTTTACAGGCATGATTAAAAAACACATCAAAAGTGGTACCAACCAAGCAATGCAGGACATTAAAGAAGCGATAGAGAAATAATCTCATGGAAATAATTTTTGAAATTTTCAATTATTCATTGGCAGTAATATTAATTGCAATTTCTGGAGCATGGATTGTTTTAATCAAATCGATGGTGGATTCATTTAGATTAACACCATACTTGGATAAATTTGAAAATAAATCAAAGACAACTCCTAAAGTTTCAATTATTCTTCCAGCAAGAAATGAAGAGGACTTCATCAGAGAGTGTTTAGATTCTTTAATCAATCAAGATTATCCAAATTATGAAATCATAGTCATTGATGATTCTTCAAATGATTCCACGGGGGAAATTATTTCAGAATATGCAAAAAAAAATTCTAAAATAATTCCAGTTACTGCAAAACCAAAACCTGATGGGTGGATGGGAAAGAATTGGGCATGTATGGAAGGATATCAAAAAGCAACAGGAGAGTTATTGTTATTTACAGATGCAGATACAAAGCATTCTGAAAATGTAATGTCACTTGCGGTGGCACAACTACATTCATTTAATTTAGATGCCTTATCTGCAATTCCAAAAATGGTTACATTTGATTTTTGGACAAATATCACACTTCCAATGATTTCTACATTTTTACATACAAGATTTTCAGCATTAAATGTAAACAATCCATCAAAGAAAACAGGTTATTTCTTTGGAAGTTTTTTCATCATGAAAAAAGAAACCTATGAAAAAGTTGGAATGCATGAAGGGGTAAAACATGAAATAATTGAAGATGGGGCATTAGGGAAAAAAGTAAAAGAATCAGGACATAAAATGAGGATGGTACGTGGAGATCATCTAATTGATGCCGTTTGGGCACGAGATAAAGGAACTTTGTGGAATGCTCTAAAAAGATTAATGGTTCCACTATATCTTCAAAATGGAAAAATTGCAATAGGTATTTTCTTTGCAGTGTTATTTCTATTATTTATCCCATTTCCAATTCTGGCAACATCCATTATGTTTCCGTCAGAAAATATTTCTGCAAAAATTTTGTTTGTAACATCATTAATTTCTTCAATTCTAATTTACACAGGTGCAACAATCGAAGTAAAAATGGGATTAAGATTACGAATAATTTACGCATTGTTTGCACCATTAGGGAGTCTAACAGTAGTTTTAGGATTTTTGAGTGGGTTAATTCAGGCTAAAGGAACATCAGCAGTTTCATGGAGAGGTAGAAGTTATTCAATGAAGGATCACAATCAGAATTCAATTAGCATATAGGAATCCTTTTACATAGAAAATCAAGATTAAGAAATCTCATGGACAAATCAGGAATATTTGTAGGTGGGGCAATGGGGGCAATGATAGTAATTGTTATTTTTACAATTTTAATTATATCACCACCTGAATCAATTAAACCAGAAATCAAAATAGATGAAATTGACGCAAATACAATTAAAGAAATTGAATCACCATATTCAAAAAATTTCTCATTAATTGAAATTTTTGAGAAAGTAGAACCAGGAGTAGTAAGAATTAATGTACAAAGAGGAGAGGCATCAGAAAATATAGGAGGAGTAGGATCAGGTTTTGTTTTTGATAAAAAAGGGCATATTATTACAAATGCACATGTAGTTGAAGATGCAAAAAAAACAACAGTTACATTTCTTGATGGAAGATCATATTATGCAGATATAATTGGGGTTGACGAATTTACAGATATTGCGGTAATCAAAGTTAATGCAGATTTATCTTTGTTACAACCATTATTACTTGGAGATTCGTCAGAGCTCAAAGTAGGGGAGCCAATAACGGCAATAGGAAATCCATTTGGATTATCAGGTTCCATGTCTTCAGGAATTGTTAGTCAAATAGGAAGATTACTTCCAACAGATTCAGGATATTCAATTCCGGATGTAATTCAAACAGATGCAGCTATAAATCCAGGAAACTCAGGTGGTCCGTTATTAAATATGCTAGGAGGAGTTGTTGGGATTAACACAGCAATTCAATCAACAACAGGGGAATTTACCGGAGTAGGGTTTGCGATACCTTCACAAACTATTGTCAAAATTGTTCCAACACTAATCAAAAATGGGGAATATCTGCATCCATGGATTGGGATTTCAGGCAGAGATGTCGATATAGATATGGCAAAAGTTATGGAACTTGAAGATACCATAGGATTTTTGGTGATTACAGTAATTGAAGACAGTCCAGCTTCAAAAGCAGGGATTATTGGTTCTGATAAAACAATACAAGTGGATGGAATAGATTATTCCATTGGAGGAGACATAATTTTGTCAGTAGACGGAATAGACGTTAGAAAAATTGATGATATTTTGATACATCTTCAGAGAGCAAAATCAGTAGGGGATGAAATGGTTTTAGAGGTTTTAAGAGATAGTAAAATAACAGAGACGACAATTATTCTTCAAGAAAGGCCAAATAGAGATTAAAAAATACAAGCATAAATACTTCTACTCAAGAATCCATTCTGATGAATAGTCTTGTATTAAACTCTGAAAGTTTAAACAATGTTTTAGAAAATAAAACAATTTCTCATCAAGATGTAATTGAAATCTATCAACAATCATTAAAAGATCCAACAGAACTTTTTTTGGCTGCGCAAAACATTAGAAAAAAATTTAAAAATCAAACAGTCACATTTTCAAAAAAAGCATTTTTCAATATCATTAATCTATGCAAAGATACTTGTTCTTATTGTACATACAAAGCAGAACCAGGAGAAGAGAAATTATCATTAATGTCAAAACAACAAATTACAGAATTATTACAACTTGCAAAAAAATACAATTGTGTTGAAGCACTTTTTGTTACAGGGGAACAACCAGAAAAAAAATATCCAGAAGCAAGAGAATGGTTAAAAGAAAATGGATTTAATTCGACATCAGAATATCTTATTCATGCATCAGAATTAGCATTAGAAGTAGGGTTATTCCCACATACAAATGCAGGAAATCTAAATTTTAATGAAATGAAGGAATTGAAAAAAACAAATGTGTCAATGGGCATAATGCTTGAAAATATCAGTGAAAGATTAACAGAGAAAGGAATGCCACATTATTTAGCTGCAAGTAAAAGACCAAAAACAAGATTAGAAGTGTTAGAAAATGCAGGGAAGTTAAAAATTCCAATGACTACAGGGATACTTGTAGGAATAGGGGAAACGGTGGAAGAAATTATTGACTCCATATTTGCAATAAAACAATTACATCAGAAATATGGCAACATTCAAGAAGTAATTTTACAGAATTTTCAACCAAAACCAGATACCATAATGAAAAATGTACCATCTGCTAATGAAAATTATTTCAAAAAAGTTGTAGCGTTATCAAGAATAATAATGCCGGAGATGAATATACAAATCCCCCCAAACTTGTCTCCTAAATCATATCAAAGTTTCTTATCAATCGGAATAAACGATTGGGGAGGAATTTCACCATTAACACCAGATTTTGTTAATCCAGAATTCTCATGGCCTGCAATCAACAAAGTTGAAGAAAATTCAAAAAAAGCAGGTTTTGAACTAAAATGTAGATTCCCAATATATCCAGAATTTTTTTCTTTTATTAGTAAGGAGTTAAGAGACAAAATAGCAGTTATTGAAAATGAGGAAGGACTAGTAAAAGAGGAATATTGGAAATGACAATAAATTTAGATTCACTTTTTAAAAATTCAGATCCCATAATATCAGAAATTCTAAACAATGCATTATCAGATAAAGAAATTTCGGTAAAAGAAGGAATTGAATTGTATAATGTTGATGGGGTAGACTTTCACCTAATAGGACTTGTAGCAGATGAAATTAGAAGAAGACGAGTGGGGGATATTGTTTCATATGTGATTAACAGAAATATCAATTTCACAAATGTATGCATAAAACAATGTGGGTTTTGTGCATTTAGTAGAGATTTTAGAGAAGAAGAAGGATATTTTCTACCAACAGAAGAAATTGTAAAAAGAGCAAAAGAAGCACATCAGGTAGGGGCAACAGAAGTCTGCATTCAAGCAGGATTACCCCCAGACATGGAAGGGGATTTGTATGAAAATATTTGTAAAGAAATTAAAAAAGAAATTCCAGATATTCACATTCATGGATTCTCGCCTGAAGAAATTCTTTATGGAGCAACAAGATCAGAAACAACGATTGAAGAATTTCTAAAAAGAATGAAAGAGGCAGGAGTAGATACACTTCCAGGAACATCAGCAGAAATTCTTGATCAGAAATTAAGAGACAAAATATCTCCAGGAAGAATCAGCGTAAAAGATTGGGAAAAAGTTATCAAAACCGCTCACAACATGGGTATTTCCACAACATCAACTATGATGTTTGGACATTTAGAAACATTTGAAGACAGAGTCAAACACATTGTAAAATTAAGGGAAATACAAAAAGAAACAGGGGGATTTACAGAATTTGTTCCACTTGATTTTGTACATTCAGAAGCTCCAATGTACAAACATCAACTACATGATGGGATTAGACAAGGAGGAAGTGGAAAAGATGTTTTACTTACACATGCAATTGCAAGAATTATGCTAAATAATTCCATAGATAATTTACAAATGTCATGGGTAAAAGAGGGTCAAAAAATGTCTCAATTATTACTAATGTGGGGAGCAAATGATTTCGGAGGTACTTTAATCAATGAAAGTATTTCAACTTCTGCAGGTTCAGGATACGGTCAATTGATTAAACCAAAAGAGATCAGAAGGATGGTAAGAGAAATCAAAAGAATACCAGCAGAAAGAGATACACGATATAACATTCTAAAAAAGTTTGAAGATGAAAACGAAGTAGATGATAAGTTAGATAGAATTACTAACGATGCACAATTTGGATCATATATGGAATTAATTAAAATTAACAAATTCAATTACAAAAATCCAAGAAGAGAATAATTGTCAGTTATAGAAAATGTACTTAGATATTCAAAAAAAATAGAGATAGATGAATGTGAAATAGTTGTTGTTAAAAAAAAGATAACAACTGTACGAATTACTGATTCAAAAATTGTGGAAATCAAACAAAATTTTGATGAAAATTTTGGTATAAGATTAGTTAAGGATAAAAAAATAGCATCGATTCAAACTACTGATAAAAATAATATTGAAAAATCAATTGGCAATAGTATTGCAACAATTAAAAATTTAAAATCAAGGAAATTTTGGAAAGGGTTACCAGACAAAGTCACCAATAATAAATTAGAAGGAGTATTTGATAAAAAATTATACAATATATCCGGATCAAATTCAATGGATATCGCACAAAAGATGATAAATTCATCGAATAATGAAAAAATTAACACGATTACAGGCTCATTAAATATTGTTTCAGAAGATTTCAAACTAGTAAATTCCAATGGATTAGATTTTGAGGACAAGGCCACATACATTTCGGGAATTATTAATGCAGAGTCAGAATATGGAAAAATACCAGTTTCAGGGATTGGTCATGCAAGTGGCAGAACTTTATCAAATTTTTCAGCAGAGCAAATAGGCAATGATGCAAAAATCATGTGTATAAAATCAATTAATCCACAGAAAATTGATTCTGATAATTATTCCATAATATTTGAACCATATTCAGTAGGAGAATTATTAGCATTTGTAATAGCAAATAATTTTAATTTTAAAATATTTTCAGAAAAGAAAAGCTGTTTTTCAAATAAACTCAATGAGAGAATATCTACTGAACAATTCAATCTTACAGATGATCCACATATTCCAGAAGGTATTGGAACAAAGCCAATAGACGATGAAGGAATCAATACTCAAAAAAACATTATAGTTGAAAAAGGAATTTTTAAAAATACTTTTTCAAATTTATTTGATAGTTATAAAAAAGATAGAAAGTCAACAGGTAATGCATTAAGACCAGGTTCGCCCATGGGAAGAAGTTCAGAACCAATACCCATATCAGCCCCACATAATTTGAAAATAGGTCAAGGAAATATTTCTCAAGAAGATATGATCAAAGATACAAAACAAGGACTGCTAATAGGAAGACTATGGTACACATATGCGGTAAATCCAATCAAAGGAGATTTTTCATGTACTGCAAGAAGTGGAATACAAATAATTGAAGATGGTAAAATCAAAGGACCTGGGAAATCAGTTAGAATTATTCACAATCTTCCAATCATGTTAAAAAATATCTCAGAGATTGGAAATAATCAAAGAAATGTTATTCAGTGGGCATCACTCCCATCAATAACTCCATCAATCAAAGTTGAAAATATTAAAGTAAATTCAATTTAAATGCTAAATTAGGCACAAATTATTTGAAAAATGTTACTGCCAAATAGATAACATATCCAATACTCAAGCAGACACCCATTAATCGATTGATTATTCCAGTTTTAATCGCAATTAGTAATGAAAGACTAAAAATTATCATTATTGCATAGTCAACATAAACATCAGATGAAATCATTACACCGCCAAGCGTTGCACCTACACCCATTATCATTAAAATATTGTAAATGTTACTTCCAATAATATTTCCAACACCGATATCAGTATGGCCTTTTCTAATTGCAATTATAGAAGTAATCAATTCTGGAAGAGAGGTACCAATTGCAATTACAGTTAATCCAATAATTTTTTCAGATAGACCAAATTCTTTTGCTAAAATAACAGCATTATCAACTGTCAATATTGCACCAATATACAAAAGGCCAACACCTAATCCAATTAATCCAATAGATTTTAGAGATATGTTTTTTGTATTTTTTTCGGAGTTCTCTTTATTTTCATTTCTCTGTTTCATTGCATCTTTAAATGTATAAATTGCAAATACACCTAATCCTCCAAGTAACAAAATTCCATCATATTGAGAAAGTTCACCATCAATTGAAATCAAAATAAGTAAAACAGAAACACCTAACATTATTGGAATTTCTTTTTTTAATACAGATTTTTTCACTGCAAGAGGTACAATGATTGCAGCAATCGCAATAACCATTCCAACATTTGCAATATTACTTCCAACAATATTTCCCAAAATTATTGCACTGTGTTCTCCAGCTGCCGCAACACTTGCAGCAAGTTCAGGAGTAGAAGTACCATATGCTACAATAGTCATGCCAATTACTAAATTGCTTATACGAAATTTTTTTGCAATTGCAACACCACCGGTAACTAACCAATTACCCCCAAAACACAATAAAATTAATCCAACTACCGTAAGAATGGCACTTAGTATTACTTCCACAATAAATGGTCAGAAAGATGTTGTTTAAAGTAGAGGATGTACTATAATTTTACAATTATAACAATTCATATTAATTTCACTCAACATGTTTTTCAAAAACAGTGGTTAACCATAATATTTTATTCATCAAACTAAAATTAGGCACAAAATATACTGTAAAAAAACAACCCAGAATGATCAATAAAACCCAAATCAAAGACTAATAAGGTAATGTACCGTACCATACAGTATGATACGAGCAAGATTAACATATGTACCACTAGAAGTGGCAGACCAATTTGATGATTTCATCATAAAGCGAGGTGAACAAGTTCTTGATGCAGTAAAAGCACGAACAAAGGATTACAGTACATTGTCTTTGTTGAAGTTGTTATATCAGCTTCGAGGAAACTCCATGACATTTTCAGAACTGTATTCAAAATCAAAAATCAGAATGAAAAGATCATTTCTAAATTATTTGCACTTATGTGTAAACTACAACTTTATCAAAAAAGAAGCTTCAGGAGCAAATATGATCTATTCAATAACAGACAAAGGACATACGATGTTAGGTCTATTTATGCAGAAAAGTAATTAGATAGAATACAACGACGTATACAGTGCAAAACGAATTTCCAGAAGCTGAAGTATTTGAAATTAAAAAAGTAGAATTAAAAAATCCGATAATTTTTGCAGGGTTTGTAGGTGCAGGATTAGTAGGGCCTGTAGCAATCAATCACATTATCGAAAAATTAGAAATGGAGGAGATAGGAGTAATGAGATCAAAGTATCTTCCACCATCAACAGTTTTTATGAAAGGTAGATTACGTCATCCATTTAGATTCTATGCAAACAAAAAAGGAACAATCTGTGCAATAATTTGTGAAATTACACTAAAGATGGAAGGATTGTATTCACTAATAGATACAATTCTAAATTGGGCAGAACAAAAAGGTTCAAGAGAAATTGTAATTTTAGATGGAGTTGCAGGAAAAGAACATGACAATAGAGCATACTGTGCAGCTGAAGATGATCTAGTGAGAACAATGGCAGATAAAGACATCAGTATGATCCCTCAAGGTTTCATCACAGGCATACCAGGAGGGATATTAAACGAATGTTTAGTAAGAGAAATTCAAGGTTTAACCCTATTAGCAAAAGCAGATAAAACTGCACCAGATTCAATAGCGGCTGCAACTCTGATAGAGGCATTAAATCGATTCTATGAGATGAATATAGATACGAAAAGTCTCCAAGACAAAGAAAGAATAAATTCAGAATTCAGTGAATTATCTCAAAAATATACTGAACATAGAGAAGTAACATCTGGAATGTACATGTGATCGAAATTACAAGCAAATTCTTTTATTCACAATATTAGCGCATCAAATCATGGTCTTAACCTACAAAAAAGCAGGAGTAGACATTTCTAAAATTAAACAAAGCCAAAGGGCAATAGGCAAATTAATTGCATCAACTCACAAACTTCAGAAAAAAGCAAAGATAACCCATGGGTTTGGGCATTATGCAGGCATTGTAGAAATTCCTGGAGGAAAACTTTTGGCAACTCACACAGATGGGGTTGGAACTAAAGTAGTAATTGCAAATATGATGAAAAAATACAACACAATAGGAATTGATTGTGTTGCAATGAATGTAAATGACATTATTTGTATTGGTGCAACACCAGTATCATTTGTAGATTATATCGCTGCAAACAAAAATGATGTAAATATTTTCAAAAAAATTGTCGAGGGGTTGGTAACAGGCGCAAAAAAATCTGCAATGCCAATTGTCGGTGGAGAAACTGCAATAATGCCAGATGTGATTGAGGGTAAAGGTTTTGCATTCGATTTGGCAGGAATGGTGGTGGGGTTAGTAGAGAAAAAAGATCTTGTTTTAGGAAACAAAATAAAATCAGGAGATATAATTATTGGTGCAAATAGTACAGGATTTCATTCAAATGGATATTCACTCGCAAGAAAAGCATTATTAAAAAAATATTCAATTAAAGATAAAGTCAAAGGGGTTGGAGTAATAGGGGATGCACTACTCAAGCCTACAGAAATTTATACAAATCCAATTCTTGAAATGATTCAAAAATGTAAAATCAATGGTCTTGCACACATTACAGGTGGAGCATTTACCAAGTTATTACGTCTCAAAAACACAGGTTATGAGATAGATTCCTTACCAAAAATTCCTCCAATAATGGGATTGGTGCAGGAACAAGGAGTAAAATCTGCAGAAATGTACAAGACTTTCAATATGGGCGTAGGATTTTGTGTAATTGCCCCAAAAACACAAGCATCAAAAATCATATCCATATTCAAGAAACATAAGATCTCAAGTCAAGAAATAGGGAGGATTGTTTCTAAAAAAGGAGTCACAGTAAACTCTGAAAAAATTGCTTAATTTAACAACAACAAAATAATTTTCAACCTAACATCACCTTATATGACAGATTTCTTTAATTTTATGATAGAATAATGAGTGAGGCCCATTTTATTGAAACAATTATCGGAGTAGGAATACTTCTTTTTGCAGCTAAATTAATGGCAGAGGTTTTCCTCAGATTAAAACTTCCAATTGTGTTAGGGGAATTATTAGCAGGAATGATTGTTGGGCCATTTGCATTAGGTGGATTTTTTGTAATTGATGGAAAACAATTACTGCAAATAAATGATGAAATTAGGATTCTTGGAGAAATGGGCGCCATTGTAATTTTGTTTATGGCAGGATTAGAAATGACACCGAAAGAATTCCTCAAAGGTGGAAAAGCATCATTTACTGTAGGAGCGTTAGGAGTAGTAATACCATTTTTTGCGGGATTAGCAGTATTCCAAATGTTTGGATTTGATGCATTACAATCAATGTTAATTGCAACTGCACTTACTGCAACAAGTATTGCAATTTCAATTCAAGTTCTTAGTGAATTTGGGAAAATTAAAACTCCCGAAGCTAGATTGATCATAGGAGCAGCAGTCGTAGATGATATTTTAGCAATTGCGGTATTGTCAGTAGTATCATCAATTGCAGGATCAGATGGAGGAGTAGATAACATAGACATTACAGAAGTAACAATTACAATTTTACAAGTATTAGGATTCTTTGTAATAATGCTCGTTGTAGCAGTAGTAATAATTCCAAAAATAATCACACCAAGATTATGGAAAGCAAAGGGAAGTGTGGAAGGTATTGCTACGGCGTCATTTTTTGGGGCGGCGGCGCTTGCAGGTTCAATTGGATTATCACCAATTGTAGGAGCGTTTGCAGTAGGAATGGCATTGTCCACCACCAAAGTCTTTGATAAAATAGAAAGTTATGTTGGAAAAATTGGATTAATTTTTGCACCATTGTTTTTTGCAATCATTGGTGCACAAGTAGACCTCAGAGCAGTGAATTTAGAAATTCTGATGCTAAGTGGAATTATAATTGTAGTAGCAGTTGTTACAAAATTGTTTGGATGTGGATTGCCTGCAATGTTATTTTTGAAAAGTAAGAAACAAGGAATGAGAGTAGGAATTGGAATGATTTCAAGAGGAGAAGTTGGACTAATAGTAGCAGGGGTAGGAGTAACTGCAGGAATTCTTACTTCAGAAGTATATTCTACAATTGTAATTATGGTTGCAGTAACAACAATCATCACACCAATTTGGCTGAAAATGGAATATAGAAAAGAGCAAAAAAGTGGTGGCCAACCATCAGAGATAAAATCTGAGCAAAAATCAGAATAAGATTTCAATAAAGTATAGAGACATGAAAAACAAAATTATTCAACGAATTTATGTCCAAACAGGTCTAAATATTCATGATTAAATTAGATCCCACACTTGCCAAAGCATGTGGGGAAATCACTCAAAACCTCCTCCTGATTAATGAACCTAATAAAAAACAGGTCAAAGAAGAAATTATTAAAATTTGTACAAAATATGCATTAGAAAGAATTCCACGAAATTATGAAATATTATCAATGGTAAAAGAATCAGATTTTGAAAAATTAAAAAAAGTATTACTAAGAAAGCCTACAAAAACAGCATCAGGAGTGGCAGTAATTGCACTAATGCCAAAACCATTTGCATGTCCACATGGAAGATGCACATATTGTCCAGGAGGAATTGAATTTAATTCGCCCAATAGTTACACAGGAAAAGAACCCTCATCACTTAATGCAATTGAAAATGAATTTGATCCTAAATTACAAATCACATCAAAAATTGAGAAATTAATATCGTTTGGTCATGAACCGACAAAAATGGAAATTGTGATTGTTGGAGGCACGTTTCCATTTATGCCAATAGATTACCAAAATGAGTTTATCAAATCATGTTACGATGCATTAAACGGAACGGATTCAAGAAGTTTGGAAGAAGCAAAAACAAACAATGAACATGCATCTATAAGGAATGTAGGATTCACCATTGAAACAAAACCAGATTATTGTAAAAAAGAACATGTGGATGTAATGCTAAATCAAGGAATCACACGAATCGAAATAGGGGTACAATCATTACAAGAACGAGTGTATGAAAGAGTCAACAGAGGACATAACTACAACGATGTAGTAGAATCATTCCAAATTTCAAAAGATGCAGGATACAAAATTGTATCACACATGATGCCAGGATTACCAACAATGACACCAAAAGAAGACATACAAGATTTTAAAAAATTATTTTTAGATTCACAATTACGTCCAGACATGTTGAAAATTTATCCATCTTTAGTAATTGAAAACACACCACTCTATGAGGAACACAAACAGGGAAAATACACACCATATTCAGATGAAGATATGATCAAAGTTCTAACAGAAGTAAAAAGAAACATTCCAAAATGGGTTAGAATTATGAGAGTACAGAGAGAGATTTCTCCAAAAGAGATCATTGCAGGACCAAAATCAGGAAATTTAAGACAAATTGTACATCAAAATCTAGCCAAACAAGGACTTGTGTGTAAATGTATCAGATGTAGAGAAGCAGGTCTTTCAAATAAAAAATCAGAGTCAAAAGACATCAAATTAAACAGAATAAACTATGATTCTTCAGAAGGAAAGGAAGTTTTCTTGTCTTTTGAAGACAAAGATGAGTCAATTTATGGATTTTTAAGATTAAGAAAACCAAGCGACAAAGCCCACAGAGATGAAATTGGGAAAGATAGTTGCATTGTAAGAGAAATTCACGTGTATGGTAAATCATTGAAATTGGGAGAAAAAGGAGACGGTGAAATACAACATTCAGGACTAGGAAAAAATTTGATGAAAGAAGCTGAAAAAATTTCAAAGGAAGAATTTGATGCAAAGAATATTTTAGTAATCAGTGCAGTAGGAACAAGAGAATATTATCAAAAATTAGGGTATTCATTATATGGGCCATACATGTCCAAAAAACTCAATTAGTGAAAATAAATGTCAGAACAAGAAATTATTGGAAAAGGAACTTGGATAGATAAGTTAGCATCAGAATTATTAGAACGTGAAAAAACTCTTGGAAGAAATTTAGACGTACTTAAAGTTGAAAGTGGTCTAGGAGCATCAGGAGTTCCACACATTGGAAGTTTAGGAGATGCTGTAAGAGCTTATGGAGTCAAATTAGCATTAGAGAATTTAGGATACAAGTCGGAATTAATTGCATATTCAGATGATCTAGATGGATTAAGAAAAATTCCAGCAGGATTTCCAGATTCATTAGAAGAGCATTTAGCAAAACCAGTATCATTAATTCCAGATCCATATGGATGTCATGATTCGTATGGTATGCATATGAGCAGTATTCTTTTAGATGGATTAGATAAGGTCGGAATAAAATACGAATTTAGACGAGCTATTGATACTTACAAACAAGGTTTACTAAAAGATCAGATACATACAATTTTACAGAATAGTACAAAAATTGGAAACAAAATATCAGAATTGGTAGGACAGGAAAAATATCAAAAATATCTCCCATATTTTCCAGTTTGCGCAAACTGTAATCGCCTCTATACTGCAGAATCTACAGAATACATCATAGATGAAAAAAAAGTCAAGTATCGATGTCATGATACAGAAATTGGTTCAAAAATGATCAAAGGATGCGGTCATGAAGGAGAAGCAGACATTACAAAAGATCTGGGCAAATTAGCATGGAAAGTAGAATTTGCTGCAAGATGGACAGCATTTGACATTAGATTTGAGGCGTATGGAAAAGACATCATGGATTCGGTCAAAGTAAATGATTGGGTGGCAGATGAAATATTAGAATGCCCACATCCCCACCATGTAAAATATGAAATGTTCTTAGATAAAGGTGGAAAAAAGATTTCAAAATCATTAGGAAATGTGATTACTACACAGAAATGGTTAGAATTTGGAACTCCAAAATCAATTCTATTATTATTATACAAAAGAATCACAGGTGCACGAGAGTTAGGATTTGAAGACATACCATCTCTAATGAGTGAATATAATGAACTTGAGGATATTTACTTTGGAAGAATTAAAATAGATAATCAAGCAAAAGTTACAAAATCAAAGGGACTTTATGAATATGTGAATCTCTTAAACCCTCCAAAACAATCAAGCACACATGTCAATTATAGATTATTAATTGAATTAACAAAAATCTTCAAAGAAAATAGAGAAGAGAGGGTGATGAAAAAACTTCTAGATTATGGAGTAATTAAAGAAGAAAATAATGAAATAAAAAATCTCATAAACCTTGCAGGAAACTATTCAGATGAATTTGATCAACAAGAAAAAATAGAAATTGAATTAGACGAGGGGGTAAAAAAAGCACTAAACATTCTAGTTAAAGCACTTGGAACAGATGAAGACCCAGAAGATATTCAAAATACAATATACCAGATTGCAAAATCAAATGATATACAGCCAAAAGATTTCTTTAAAGCATTATATCAAATAATTCTAGGAACATCTAGAGGACCAAAAATAGGACCCTTCATTTCAGACATTGGAAGGAAACAAGTTGCTAAAACACTTTCAGAATATCTATAATCATGGTTCATAGTGATCACAATAAAAGTAAAAAAAGTGGAGGATTTGCATTAATTATTTTAGGAGCGTTATTACTAATTGTAGGACCACAAGAAGCAATTGTTCCAAAAAGCCTGAGTATCATTACATGGGTTGGGGGAATAATTATCGGAGGAATTGGATTTTATCTAAAATTCATCAGAGGTAGAAAAAAGTCATAAGCAAAGGTTCATCTTTTAGAAAAATAGAGAAAAGTTATGGGATTGTTTGGGAAAAAAGAAAAAGAAGTTTCCAAAAATAGTGAAGAACATCTACTAAAAGAAGGATTAGACGATGAAATAGAAAAATTGCAAGGAAATTTCAGAATAAAGCAAGATGAATACAAAACAAAACAAGATGAACTAGACAATATTTTACAGAGAATTCAGACGGTAAAAGAAGAGTACAATGTAGCAATCAACAACATAATGGAAGTAAAAAAAGAACTCAATCAAAAAAAGATGGAGTTGGATGTAATTAAAAGAGAACATTCAGAAATTTTAGTGAAAATCAAAAATTCAGATCAGATTAAAGACAGTAAATCAATTGAGGAATTCAACAAAACAAAAGAAAATATGATAAAAATGAAAAGAGAATTTTCAGATTTACAAGTTCAACATAAAAAAATTAATGAACAAATTAAAAAAGACCAAGCAGAACTTCATGGGATTAAAAAACAACAGATAGAATCAGAAAAACAACTAGAAGAAGCAAATTCAAGATTATACAACGCGAGTACGGAATTACGGAAAAAGGATAAATTTCAAGAGGCAGACATCCTAACTCCAAAAGAAAGAGAATTCATTCAAGGAGAGCAAAAATCTCAAAGCACCTCAGGAATAATTGAGGCAGCAAGTGCAGTAGTAGGGTCATTAAAATCAAAACTCAATACAGCACAAAAAGAATTAGAAGCAGTTCAAATACAATTAGAAAAAGAAAGAGGACTACATGAAAAATCTAAAAAAGCGTTAGAACAGCTCAGAGAATCAAGCAAAAAATTATAGAATTTCAAAATGTGTTTTCCATTTTAATTTCATTTCATCTTCAGATATACCAGTATCATAAAGTGGAGAGGTAACAGGAGAGATTTGGGACAATTTCACTAACACAATAGAATGAATCACACTAGTTACACCAATATTCCTATAGTAAGAAAATATCTCATCAAATAAATCACCACTAGAAAGTATTGTACATACACCAGAAAACAGATATCCTTTTCGTAAAATAGGATCAATTACATTAATTTCAATATTGGGATTATTTTTTAAATTATCAATTGTGTCAGGTGAACGAATGTTTGCAAAGGCTAGTGTCTCAGAATCCCATCCAATAATTGTTCCTTTTGGAGAAATATTGGGCATTCCACTAGGAGAAACAGTTGCAACGTAACCAAGCTTTTGTTGGGTTAAAAAATTTTTAATTTCTGGAGTAATCAAAGACATGGATAGTGGAAATTTACACAGAGTAATTAATTTTTAAAAATTATCGCATAAATTCAGCCATCTCAATAGAGAAAAAGAAGAACCCAATTCCACCACCAATAATTCCTATCCACACAGCAATCTGTTTAGCTTTGGACATTTGAAAAGAATTTTTTGAACTCACTATTGAATCTAATTAAATTTTAGAAATCATTTATTCTTGAATTTCTTCAATTTCCCATTTATCATTTACCCAGATTCCAATCACAGTTACAGGATAATCCCAAGATTTTATGAGATTGATAGATTTTTTTATTTGTGTCATATGCATTTCTTTTGAAACAGGATTTCCTGCACAATCATGATGTCCTGAAATTACAATAAGTTTTGAATTATGGGCATTAATTGAAACAAGAACTTTGGATTTTATTTCAGCGATTCCCTCAATAATTTTTTCACCTATTACTTTATCTGAACCCGGATGGGAAATCACATCGACATAATCTACAAAATATTTTTGTTTAATCCAATTCGAAATAGGTATCTGTATTCTTCCATCTATACAGTTTATAGAAGTAGCAAATTTCCCGAAATTCATTTTTCTTAATCCTCATTCTTTTTTTAATTAATAAATACGTAACAAAAAATGTTAAAAGAACACAAATTATTCTATTAAGTTATTTAGAAACGATTTTAATTATATGAAATAATACCTGTTAGTTGATCAACAAATGATAAGTATCAAAGATATTGGAAAATTTTTTCTATTCATCATTGTTGGAATTGGAGCTATTATTGTAGGCTCATTTATGATTAGAGGGACTATGCACATGTGGGATAATCCAGAAAAATCAGATGAAAAAAAAGATAAAAAAAATAAAGACACAAAAAATAATTAATTTGTTAAAATTTAGAATTATTTGAAAAAATAAAAATCCAAATCAATTAGTGAAGTAAAAATAGTACATGAAACAACTTAAGATATGGTAGGACCACAAGATGGAGGTTTTGGATTTGATCAATCAAAAAAATATACCACTGTTGAAAATATCGAAGAAGTGTGTACTCAATGTCAAGCAGGTCAACACAAAAAATGTTTGAAAAAAGCTAAACAACAAGACACATGCGAATGTGAACATTGTATGATTTATGGTTAATTTATGAGAATATTGAGAAATTTTTTAATAGCATTAAATTCTAGAATTAATCTTGTCAAATCAATATACATTTCGTTGTAAGTTTTGCGGGATGGAATTTAATGATGATGTTATAGCTTTGGCACTACACATTGGTAGAATTCATGATACTACAAGAGAAAAAGAATTGTGATCAAAAAAAGAATTTACAGAATTAAGTAACTAAAATATCACTTAAAATAGTTATAAAATACTAGAGAAGGAATTTATCAAAAACATAATTTTAAGATTAAGTTTAATAGTTTATTCAATTTAGCGATTGTAATGTTATTCGGAGTTTTTGCAACACATAGCCCAGAATCATGTCCAATGAACAATGATGCAAGTAAAGAAACATTTCTTGAACTCAAAGGTAAACTCGATGTAGAAATGAAAAAATACAACATAAACAAAATTGTTGAATTCTATATGTCAGTTTTAGAGCATCAATGGATCATTATTATTGATGCAATTCACGCACACGAAATAGAAAAACTCTGCATAGATGTAGGAATTGCCTCAACAAGTATGGTCAAAATAGTTCCATTGAATCTATATGATGAGGTCACAAAAAAAATAAAATTTAAAAAAAGATAAATTAAAAATTATTGTAGAATAAAAAAATAATTCTCAAATATATTCATGAACTTAAAAAATTAATTTTTGAATCATCTAATTGATTACAATTTTCAATATCTAAAACAATCAAGGGTATGATCATTTACCATACCTATTGCTTGCATTAAGGCATAACAAATTGTAGGACCGACAAAACTGAATCCACGTTTTTTAAGATCATTGCTTAGTTTTTTTGAGATTTCAGTAGAAGTTGGAATATCAGATAATTTTTTGAAATTATTTTTAATTTGTTTGTGATTTACAAAACTCCACAAATAATTATTAAAAGAAGTAAACTCAGATTGGATTTTAAGAAATTGTTTTGCATTATTAACTGCAGATTTTATTTTCAATTCATTTCGAATAATTGATTCATCTTGAAGAATTTTTTGAATATGTTTTTGGGAATATTTTGAAACTTTAAGAACGTTAAAATCAGAAAATACATTTTTGTATCCATTTCTACGTTTTAGAATAGTACTCCAAGAGAGACCAGCTTGTGCACCTTCAAGGATTAAAAATTCAAATAATTTTCGGTCTTCATGTTGAGGATTTCCCCATTCTTCATCATGATAAATTATACTAAGTTCATCTTTAGCCCATGCGCATCGCTTTTTCATTATTTATCTCATCCAATACAAAATATTAGTTGTAATGAATTGAAAAAAATATGAAGTTAAATCAGCAATTGTTACAAATTAATAGAAATTTTCTAATTTGTTTTGTCATTTCAGCCTCTCTATCAGCAGTATTTTCTCAAATGTTATCAAATTTCGATAGTTTCCTAAATACAACTTTGACTATTGTTTTTGGATATATTGTGTATTTTGGAATTTTTTCCTCATTATTTTATCTAGATAATAAAAAACGCTACAAAAACATGTCATCAAAATTCATTAAAAAAGAAATAATTTCTTTGATTTCATCATTTGGGATTGGTGAAATTATCTATTTAGGGACAAGATGGCCTAGTTTGTATTATTTTTTAGAAGTTGGAATAGAACCATATCAGGCATCTTTGATTTCAGAAGTGATTGCAACTGCATTATACATGATGTCAGTAACAATTTTTTTAAGAAAAACAAAAACATTCTAGTAATTATGATTTGAATTTTTAATCTGAGTTATTTTAAACGGACCCGACCGGATTCGAACCGGTGACCTATTGCTCCGCAAGCAATCGCACTATCCAAGCTATGCAACGAGTCCGAAAAGAGTGGTAAATTTACGCTTAATTTGGATTTCTATTGCTCAGTAGTATGGGTAAAGATGTAAGGAGTTTCATCGGATTCATGAAATGTCCAAACAGTAGGTAACAAAATACTTTGAATGTGTTTAAGATTATACTTGTCCATAAAAGTACCCCAACCTGCATTATTTTTTGGATCTGAATTATATTTTAAAGAATTAGTTCCTGCAAAAACCCAACCAACATTTTTCAAAATTAAACTAACTTTTTCCAATACACCAGTAGCTAATTCAATTCCACCCATTTGTGCAAGACCACCAATAAAAAAAGCAGGTTTTTGTAAATTTAGTAAAGAGTAATCAAAGTGTACTGCATCTGAACAATTTGGATGAAAATTCAAAATATCGCTCAAAGGTTTTTGTAAATTAACTAACATCTGATCAATTTCAATACTATATGATTCTAAATTCAAGATTTTTGCACAATATGCAATACGACCATCTCCCGAACCAATATCAATTATTTCTAAAAAACCAAAATCTTTTGCAAATAAAGCACTTACATATGCAGACATAATCCAAGTTGGAGAAAATGGAGCATGACTTGAACCATATTGAATACTGTTTAACCAATATTTGTTTATGTCACCCTCATAAACAATACAAGAAATTTCTAAAATTTTTTGTTCATAAGAATTGTAATAGATAGGGTTATTTTTTGCAAATTGATGAAGTAATTGTAGATGATTTTCATTGATAGGAAACATATCAGATGTACTAATAGGGATAACCTCCTGAATGTGGCTGGTTCCAGCATATACTTTAGTAAATTCCTGTTTTAAATTAACAAGGTTTTTTGCAAGATCTTTAATCATATGACAAACCTTTGTCATATTGTTCTACAAATTCTTTAGTACTCATTTTTTGTCGTAATTCCTCATAACGTTTAGCTTCATGTTCAACATCATCTTTAGACTTTTGAGTAGAATCATCAGATTGTAAGTTCTGAGTGATTTCATGAATTGAATTTACAAGTTTCTTCATTATTTGAGGGTGAATTTCGAGATTAAATTTTTCAGAGATTATTTTTTCAGTTTCTAAGATCTTACCAAATAATGATGTAGACGTTTTTGAATCAATTTGTTGTTTTAACATTACAATCATAGAAGACATGTTAATTATTTGATAATAGAGTTCAATTATTTCATGAATAGGTAATTCGGATTTTGGAGAAACAGAGACTATCAGATTGTTTAATTTTTCAGATTCAATATGAAACATTTCAGAAACATCATCAAGTGAAGTCATAAATAGAAAATGATTTTAAATTTTTAAAAAGGTTAGGATTACTCTTCTTTTTCAGCCTTGCTGACATAAAGATAATTCATTATTACACCTGCAATAATTCCGCCAACTATCGGACCTACCCAATATAGCCATTGAACTTCCCATAAACCAGCATCTCCAGATACTAATGCAGGAGAGAAAGATCTTGCAGGATTCATTGATGCACCAGTCAATGGAACTCCAATTAGGTGTAACAAGAAAACCATTCCACCAATTACAGCACCATAAACACTCTTTGGTGCTTTTTTATGTACTGCAGTCATGAAAATCACTGTAACTAAGAAGAATGTCAAAATCATTTCGATTGCCAATCCAGACATCATGCTATTATTCAATAATTCACTTGGACCACCATGTGCACCCCAGAATACTTTTTCACCAAGATCTGGGAAGAATATCTTTAAAGAAACTGTTGCAATAACAGCACCCATTATTTGAAATAGAATATATCCGATGCCATCTTTTACTCCAATCTTTTTTGTTATCATCATTGGAATAGTTACTGCAGGATTAATGTGAGCACCTGAAACATGTCCAAAGGCATAAACCATCAAGGCAATTGCACCACCGTGTCCCAAAGAAATCATAATGATTGCTTCAGTAGATAATACACCATCGCCATAAACAACGACTGCAAGAATCACAGACAACGGACCAAAGAATACTAGTCCAAATGTAGCAATTGCTTCTGCAATCCATGCTCGCGGGTTAACCATCAAGCAAACCCAATTCAGTTTCCATATAAAAGATTCGAATAAAAATTCCAGATTACTTGTCTCAAAAAGTAATTAATTACGGAAAAATATTAAAAAATGATATGATTTCTGAAGGGGATTCAGTTCCAAAATTTACTGTAAATGATGCTAATGGAAATAAAATTAAATCCACAGATTTCAAAGGAAAAAAACATGTCATCTATTTTTATCCAAAAGATTTCACTCCAGGATGCACTACAGAAGCTGATGAATTTTCAAAAGACTATAAAAAATTTCAAAAAGAAGGAATTGAAATTATTGGAATTAGTCCAGATGATGTAGATTCACATAAAAAATTCTGTGATAAGATGGGCATAAAATATCCGCTCTTAGCAGATATTGACAAAGAAATTTCAAAAATGTTCGGAGTATGGAGTTTAAAAAAATTCATGGGTAGAGAATACATGGGTGTAGTAAGAAGTACATTTCTAGTAGACGAAAATGAAAAAATTTTCAAAGTATTTCCAAAAGTTAAAGCTAAAGGACATTCAAAACAAGTTTTAGATGAATTTTTAAAATAAAATAAAAAGATTAAAAAAATTAGAAACCTTTTGGAAGTGTGCCTCTAGATTTTTTTGGTGCCTCAGGTTCAGGTGCTTTTTCAAAACCTTTTGGTAATGCGCCACCTTTTTGATTTGCTGCGGCTTTTGCGGCTGCGGCTTTTGCTTCTTCTATCAAAGCTTCTTCTGCAGCTTTTGCAGCATCAATTTTGTCTTGTTCTAATCTTTTCAGATAGTCGGCCTCATAGTCTGCTAAGTTGTCTTGTTTTGATTGTCCACTTGTATCATTTGTTGTTTCAGATATTGTGGGTTCAGGTGCAGATGCTTCAGGTGTTGGAGCTTGTTCAACAATGCCTTGAACACTCATGTTTGTTCCACTAAAACTTCCAAATGTCTTATCAGCAGGATGATATGCTAATCTTGC
>Ga0207990_1000105_pt1 | contig 48225 bp, 45 predicted proteins | sample ETNtaG_8_FD_185780 | JGI IMG/M metagenome (GOLD analysis project Ga0207990, IMG submission 185780) | Marine microbial and viral communities from oxygen minimum zone, Eastern Pacific Ocean - ETNP201406SV75 (SPAdes) (version 2) | ecosystem: Environmental > Aquatic > Marine > Oceanic ...
TTGCAAGCAGATGACATCGAGCAAGCTAAAGATTTTTTAAGCAAACAGGAACATCTTGCGGTGTACACAAAGAAAGATCTTCCAGATGCATTCCATCTTAATCACCCATCAAGAACTGGTGATATTGTCGTGACCACAGCTGCACCCAATATGTTTTCAAGTTATGGTCAACCGAAAGGCATGCACGGCTATCGACCAGAAACACCAGACATGTGGGGCATTTTTTATGCCATCGGTGCAGCGATTGAGCATAAAGAATTAGGACCAGTTCACCAAGTAGATTTGGCTCCTACCATCGCAGACATATTAGGGATTACGGATACTGATCATATGCAAGGTAAAATTATCTCTTTAAAAGACAGAGATTAAACGCTAACTCATAACCCAGCCATAGACATTATTACTTGGTTTACCACCTTCAGCTAAATAGACTTCTTTTAATTGACTCATTCGATCTGTAATAATTTGTTGTCTTCTGTCTTCAACATTTACACCATAGAGCTTAGCCGCATTCAGTCCCAGAATTTTTGATTTATCCTCATCAGAGATTGGCGCATAGCCGAATTTTTCTTGCATATCTTCAGGAATTTGAAATCTCCTCAGTGCTTCAATTTGCCATTGTGGTGACCCCCACCATATTGAATCTGTACCAAAGAGAATATGGTCTACTCCAAATGCTTTAATGATTTGACCTAAGAGGTGAGCACATATTTTTGGATGAGTAATAACGGTGTGCCCAAAGGTTGTGCCCAATTCCATATACACGTTGGTCATTTTTGGGTTTGCTAATCGATCGTTGCATAGATCAGTGGTGTAGGGTAAATAAGCATTCTCATCTAGGTAGACATCTTCAGGTGGTAAATCCATGTTTTGATCCTTAAAGCCCGAGTGATACACCACAAAATTTAGATCGGGATGATCTAAGGAAGCTTTTTTAATATCTCTGGGATGAGTGTAATCTGTTTCCCCTGGTCTCGGTTGTCTGAAGGGTAAACCTTTGTGAGCACAGACTGTGGTTTTCCCCCAAGCTTTTATTTTTTCATAGAATGGATAAATCAGATCTTCATCATCCATCCACCATTGATACTCACCGTCTTTGGCAAAGACACCGGTGTAAAATTTCCAAGCATCTATGTTGAGTTCTAATGCTTGTCGTTCAGCTTCTTCTAAAAAGTTAGGTATGTAGGGAGCTATCGGCCCATGACAAATCATGCGTTCTGAACCTGACATAGCATTGACAGTGTTTCTTGCATCAACCATTTCGTCAACATTAATCACATCCAGTAATTTTGATGCAATGCCGCTTAAACAAGCAACTGAAACCTCGCTATCCAAAAACACTTCTTTGACATAATTATTAAATCTGAGATCATCTTTTTGAGGTCGCTGACCTTTTAATTCTTCATTAAATGGCCAAGCCATGACTCTAAAACCTAAAGGCTCTGTTTTCCCTGTTGCAACATGGTGAGTTTGAACATCAAAAATAAACTCGTTTTTTGGCCACAATTCTTCAATCATCGATTGATTAACCATTTCTTCTGCTTGAACATTAAAATACTTCCCAAAAATTTGGTTCATAGCGACAAAAGCAATGGCCATTCCATTGGCGGTTTTTAATAATTCTCGTCTTGAGAGCCCAACTTTTTTACTGTATTTCTCAGCGAGAGACTGAATAAGATCCTCAACTTGTTTCTGTTGTTTAGTTTGTGGTCTAGGAAGATATTCCTCATTAGAGATTACCTGGGTAGGAATAGGTGATCTTTTATCCTCTTCATCATCTTTATGAAATTTTTTAATCCACATAATTACTTCTTAGGTTTTGTTGCTCCTTGAATAGCCACCCTATGCATTAGCCTGTGCTGTTGACCAAAATCAAATATACCTTTATGTGCTGTGCAACGATTATCCCAAAAAGCAACCGAATCATTCTCCCACTTAAACCGGCAATACAATTCAGGCTTTGTAATATGATTAACCAGAAATTCTTTTATAACTTTGTTTTCCTCATCATTCAATTCGTTAAAATGAGAGACCATTAGTTCACTATAAAAAAGACATTTTTTCCCTGTCTCAGGATGTTTGCAGACCAAGGGATGAATTGAAGGTGGAGTGGCTTTCCTTGCTATTTCATAACCTTGTGCACCATAGTTATCTATGACATTGATTAGATTCTTATAAAAGTTATCATGCACTGCTGTTAGATTTGAGCAGAGTTTTTGCATAGGTTTAGAGAGTAGATCATAGGCTTTGTATAAATTGACCCAAGCTGTATCACCACCGGTCGCTGGAACCTTTAGAGCATGGAGTACCGCTCCCTTTAAGGGTTTTTTCATAAAAGAAGCATCAATATGCCAGTCAACATCAGAAACTATACCTTTGTATAGGTCTGGGTATTCTTGAACATAAACATTAGGAAATCCATCCAATGTGGGCATGTACCCTGGTCCTTGGAGTTCTCCAAAATTTTTTGTAAAGCTGACATGTTGTTCAGGAGTTAGAGGTTGATCTCTAAAAAATAAAACTTGGTGTTCTAACCACGCTTGATTGAGTTCATTGAGTGCTGATTTAGATAGCTTAGATGTGATATCAAGACCTACAACTTCAGCACCAAGAGCGGCTGTCATTTCTCTTATTTCAAATGATTTATATTTCTTCCCCATAAACAAGTATTAAGACTAACGCTAAAGGCAATTTATGACAAACATTAGCTCGGTGTTTGCGATTTGGTTTGTATAGGCTTAATCAAGAAAACGTTAATAATGGCAAAAAATGTTACCAATGAGACAAGAGCAAAGGGGACAAAATAACTTCCAGTACTGATTTTAAGTTCACTTAATAGCTTGGTTCCAAGAGCAGCACCCATGCCATCAACTAAGGTAATTAAGCCTAAGATTCTACCCAGATAAGCTTTTCCAAATATTTCTAATGCGACCAATTGAATCATACTGAAGCTCCCGCCAAATCCTAGACCAAATAGGATCGTGAATATAGTTAACTGAGCACGGTTTTGGGTAAAGCTTAACTGACCATTATTAATTTCAAAAAGGAGTAAAGAACCTATAAAAAGAATACAAGAGGTGATCAGAAAGACACGTTGTTTAGGTATTTTGTCGCTCAATGCACCAAAAGCAAATTTCCCAAAAAAACTAAACCAAAATAGTGTTGAAAACAAAATCACAGCTTGTTGAGCTGTGTAACCAGCTTCTTGTTCAAAGAAAATAGTGATTTGACTATTTAAACCCTGAATAGAAAACCATAAACAAGCGGATCCAATTCCAAGGCACCACAAGGTTCGAGATTTAAGAGCATCAATGAAGCTGACTCCTGATGATGTTTCATTTTCAATCTTAGGCTCATGGTCAAGCCCATCTGGGTGCAGCCCCATTGACTGAGGGTTTGGTCGAATAAATGTGTAGGCAGGGATGACCGCAAAAATCCAAAAAAGAATTGCTAATATTCCGTATCCCCAACGCCAACCCCAATCTGGTGCATTGACGATAGGTGAGATCAGCAGAGGAAGAGTGGCTCCCCCTAGACTCGAGCCTGCAACCAACATACCGACAACTTTGCCTCGATGCTCATTAAACCAATTAGATACGATGATCACATTCGGTCCTAACCCTGAACAAACCAGACCTATGGCCATTAAAAAATGCAATCTGTAGAGTGTGTCAATGGATGTTGCAAATGGGTAGAAACTGTAGATTAATCCCATGATTATAACACCCACTTTTAACACTTTAACGGCACCATATTTATCAATTAATATTCCAGAGATTGGAGAGAAGATAGCTGCAAATAAAAGGGTTCTAGCAACAGTCAGACTAATTTCTGCCTCATTAACAGAAAATTCCTCCATTAGCCTTGGGAACAGAGTTTGAGGAACAAAAAGCGTCATTGAATTAACAAAGAAATAAATCAAGCAACAACCCATAGCAACATACCATCCGTGAAAAATATTTTTTAATTTCGATTTCATGCCAAGTAATTCACGCTTAAAAATCCATTGATAGGCTAGACTGTTATAATAACGTTATGAGCAAACAATCCATAGCAATTATCAATGCTAATGTGGTCAATGAAGGGTCTATTAATCAACGAGATGTTTTGATTGATAGGGGTCGAATCAAACAAATCAATAAGCAAATAAAAATAGATTCAAAAACCGAAGTCATTGACGCCAAAGGGCAATACTTATTGCCAGGCTTAATTGATGACCAAGTGCATTTTCGTGAACCAGGCTTAACTCATAAGGGTGGTATTCTTTCAGAATCAGCAGCAGCAGTCGCTGGTGGAGTGACCTCTTTCATGGACATGCCTAATGTTAATCCACCGACAGTTACCAGAGATCTTTTATCACAAAAATATAAATTAGCAGCAGGTAAGGCTCATGCAAACTATGCGTTTTATTTAGGAGCTACTAACGACAATATAGAGGAGATCAAGAATTTAAAAAAAGGAGAAGCTTGTGGAGTAAAGGTTTTTATGGGGGCTTCAACTGGCAATATGTTAGTGGATAATGATAATACTCTCGAAAGAATTTTTTCTAATTCGCCAGTTTTGATCGCTACCCATTGTGAGGATACTCCTTTGATTAATAAGAATTTGGAGCTTATGCGTGAACAATATCAAGGTTTACCTATTCCTGTATCAGAACATCCAAATATCAGATCCGTGGAAGCTTGCTATAACTCTTCATCAAAAGCCGTCTCGCTTGCAAAAAAATTTGGTTCTAAACTTCATGTTCTCCATTTAACAACTGCAAAAGAGCTTTCATTATTTGAAAACAAAGATCATAGAGAAAAAAATATCACTGCTGAGGTTTGTGTGCACCATCTGTATTTCAACGACTCAGACTATGATGAGTTTCAACAACTGATTGTATGTAACCCAGCTATCAAAACACAAAGCGATCAAACTGCTTTAATGGAGGCCCTCAACAACAGGGGCCTTGATATTATCGCAACTGACCACGCACCCCATACTTTGGAAGAGAAGGAGAAATCTTATCCTGATTGCCCGTCAGGATTACCTTTAGTCCAGCATTCATTACTGATACTGCTTGAGTTTTTCCATCAAGGACAATTAACTCTAGAAACCATTGCAGCTAAAACCAGTCACAACGTTGCTGAGATTTATGGCATCAAAGATCGCGGGTTTATTAGAGAAGATTATTGGGCTGATCTTGTTTTGGTTAATCTAGATAGTAAAACCAATGTTAGCCAAGAAAATATTCTCTACGAATGTTCATGGAGTCCCTTTGAAGACAAAACTTTTAACTCTATGATTAATAAGACATTTATTAACGGACAATTAGTTTATGACGCAGGCAATATTCTTACAAAACCCGCGGGAATACGTATTGATTTTGAATAAAAATATTTTCTTAGAATAGGATATAAAATATCGTTTTTTTTCCAATCAGGATATGTTAATTTTCACTTCTAACCTTTTAGGTTGTGAGATAAAAAGAAACTGAAAACTTTTGTAGTTAAATTTTCGAAAACATATAGCGTTAAATAATAAGCGTCAGACACCACTTTCATCATGCAACCCACTAACACTAAAGATCCTCAATATTATCATAAGGTAGTAGATTGCCAATGGGGTTGCCCAGCACATACTGATGTGCCCGGCTATATTAGACACATTGCACAAGGCGAATATACTCAGGCTTATTTATTAAATAGAGAATCAAATGTTTTCCCGGGTATCCTTGGTCGTGTTTGCGACCGCCCGTGTGAGCCGGTTTGCAGAAGAGTAAGAGTTGAAGAGGAGCCGGTTGCTATCTGTAGACTCAAAAGAGTAGCGGGTGATCTGAAAGGTGATTTTAAAGAATATTTACCGCCCATACCTAAACAAAAAAATGGAAAGAAGATTGCCTGCATAGGTGCAGGTTGTGCTTCCCTGACTCTGGCTAATGATCTTTTACCTTTGGGTTATGAAATCGATATGTTTGAATCTTTACCTAAAATGGGTGGACTGATCAGAAGCAATATTCCCAAATTTAGATTGCCCCCTGAAGTTATAGATGAAGAATTTGATGTGATAGTTGATCAGGGAGTAAATCTGTATTTGAATCATCCCATTGAGAGCATGAAAAATTTGTTGGCACAAGATTATGATGCTGTCTTTGTAGGCACTGGTGCTCCTAAGGGTCGAGAGCTTGATCTACCGGGAAGATATGAGACAGATCAAGTATTTGTAGGTATTGCGTGGTTAGAATCTGTGGCATTTGAACACATTGATTCTGTGGGGGAACGCGTCTTAATTATTGGCGGCGGCAATACAGCAATGGATTGTTGTCGATCGTCACTTCGACTTGGTGGAAAAGACGTTAAAGTCTTGTATAGAGGCAGTAGAGATCGAATGAAATCATCAGATTGGGAATTAGAGCCCGCACTAGAAGAAGAGGTCGAATTAGTTTTGAATCACTCGCCTGAAGAATACATAGTAGAAAATGGCAAATTGGTTGGAATGAAATTTGGTGTTCTCGAATGGGAACAGGGTAAGAATGGTAGATTGAAATCAACCAAAGTAGGTGAAGTGGTTATTCCATGTGACACTGTGATCTTAGCGATAGGCCAAGAAAATTCTTTCCCATGGGTTGAACGTGATATAGGTCTGGATTTTGATGAGTGGGAAGTACCTGTTGTTGATCCTACTACCTATGAATCAACCATCTCTGGAGTATTTTTTGGTGGCGATTCAGCCTTTGGTCCAAAAAATATTATAGAGGCAGTTGAACATGGGCATCAAGCTGCTATTTCAATGCATAAGTATTGTCATAATGAATCTCTTACAGAAAGGCTCCCCTACGGAATGAATTTAGTGACCGCAAAAATGGGTCTACATGAGTGGACTTTTAGTAATGATTACGATTATGAAAATCGATTAGAGGTACCAACTGTTCCTATGGAGAAAAGATTCAAAGATATCAATATAGAAGTTGAATTAGGTTTTGAACCAGGGCAATTTAAACAAGAAGTTGAGCGTTGTCTAAATTGTGATATTCAGACAGACTTTGCCGCAGAACTTTGTATTGAATGTGATGCATGTATTGATGTATGTCCAGTTAATTGTCTGATGATCTCGGAAAATGCTGATGAAGCAGTACTTAGAGAACATATAAAAACCCCTGCAAATAATTTAGAGCAAGCGCTCTTTGTTTCTGAAACTTTACCTCAAACTGGAAGGGTTATGGTCAAAGATGAAGACGTTTGCATACATTGTGGGCTTTGTGCAGAACGCTGCCCAACTGCAGCATTTGATATGAAAAAGTTTACACTTGAGATCCCCTATGCGATTGATAAAGACCAATTATCCAAAAGGATTGAATCAAAAAAAGCGAGCTGATGGGTAAAACTAGCCATAATAATTTCACTGTGAAATTTGCTAATGTAAACGGCACTGGTTCCTCCAGTGCAAATGGCATGTTTATGAAAAGTATTTTTAGAATGGGCATCCCTGTTGTTGGTAAAAATTATTTCCCATCTAATATTCAAGGTTTGCCTACCTGGTATGAAGTTAGGGTTAGTGATAAAGGTTATCTAGCACCTTCAGGCAGTGTCGAAATTATGGTCGCCATGAATGCTCAAACTTATACAGAAGATCTAGCAGCAGTGGCACCAGGTGGTTATCTTATTTATGATTCTTCCTGGCCAAGAGAAAAGTTAATGGCTAGAAATGACGTTACTGTTCTTGGTGTACCGCTTGCAACGATGTGTAATGAGAAATTTGATACAGCTCGTGCTAGGACTTTGATGAAAAATACTGCTTATGTTGGAGTTCTGGCTGCACTCTTAGAGATGGATGTTAGCGTGATTGAGCAATTACTATTAGATACATTTGGCTCAAAAACCCATCTCGTTGATGCCAATAAGACGGCCCTTGATCTGGGTTTTAATTATGCAAAAGATCATTTCAAGTGTCCTCTACCTTTTAAAACTAAGGCGTCTAAAAAGACCAACGGCTACATTATGATTGATGGAAATGCTACCGCTGCACTAGGTTGTGTTTATGCTGGAGCAACTGTGGGCTCTTGGTATCCAATCACTCCGTCAACATCTTTAATGGATGCTTTTACACAATACTGTTCTTTTTTTAGGAAAGATGAGGCAACCGAAAAAAATAATTACTCCATTATTCAAGCTGAAGACGAACTAGCAGCCGTTGGTATGGCACTGGGGGCAGGATGGAATGGTGCTAGATCATTCACTCCAACTAGTGGACCAGGTATTTCCTTGATGAGTGAATTTATAGGGTATGGTTACTACACTGAAATACCTACAGTCATTTTTGATGTTCAACGAACAGGTCCTTCTACGGGCATGCCTACCAGAACTCAGCAAGGTGATATCACTATGTGTGCTTATGCTTCTCATGGCGATACAAAACATGTGTGCCTATATCCTGCTAATCCAGAAGAAGCATTTTATCTTTCAGTTGAAGCATTTGACCTTGCAGAACAACTGCAAACACCTGTTTTTGTATTGAGTGATCTTGATATTGGTATGAATGACTGGATGATTAAAGATTTAAAATGGGATGATAAGTTTAAACCCAATCGAGGCAAGGTATTATCTTCTGAAGAGCTAGAAAATATGGATAGTTTTTATCGTTATCTTGACGTAGATGGTGATGGAATTCCATACAGAACGATACCTGGATCTCATCCTAAGGGATCTTATTTTACTAGGGGTTCCGGACATAATAAATTTGGCGGATACACAGAAGATGCATCAGAATATCAAGATGTTGTTGATCGCTTACTGGTTAAATGGGAAACAGCTAAGACTCTCGTGCCAAAACCTGCAGTGGACTTCTCAAAAAATAATGAAGTTGGAATCATTAGTATTGGTAGTTGTGATGATGCTATCCGTGAAGCAAGAGATATTTTGGAACAACAAGACCAGAATTTAAATTACTTAAGAGTTAAAGCATTTCCGTTTACAAGAGAAGTTCAAAAATTTCTCGATGCTCATAAGATGATTTTTGTTATTGAGCAGAATCGTGACGGTCAGTTATCAAATTTATTGATCTCAGAGACTGAAGTTGACCGTAAGAAAATAAAATCTATTCGACTCTATAATGGAATACCGATATTCCCCAAGGATATTGTGGACAAGATACAAATAGAAATAAATGCAGGACAAGCAGCATGAGCTACATAAAGAAACCAAAGATCATAAGAGACAACGATCCTAGGAACAAGCTTGGTATGACCTTTGATGATTATGAGGGGGTAATGTCAACTCTTTGTGCTGGCTGTGGACATGATTCTATTACTGGGGCAATTATTCAAACAGTTTTTGATTTAAATATAGAGCCTTATAGGATGATTAAATTCAGTGGGATTGGTTGCTCATCAAAAACCCCAGCTTATTTTGCGAGCCAGTCACACGGATTTAATTCTGTGCATGGTCGAATGCCTTCTGTTGCCACTGGAGCAAATGCTGCCAATAGTGAATTACTGTGCATAGGCATCTCAGGCGATGGTGATACTTTGTCTATTGGCATGGGGCAATTTTCACATGCCATCAGAAGAAATCTTAATATGCTCTTTATTATTGAAAACAATGGTGTTTATGGTTTAACTAAAGGGCAATTCTCTGCCTCAGCAGATCTAGGGTCAACAGCAAAAAAAGGCGCACCTAATTTACAAACCCCTATTGATCCATGTACGGTTGCTATTTCACTTGGCGCTTCTTTTGTTGCTAGAAGTTTTTCTGGTGATAAAGATCAATTGGTTCCCTTACTTAAAGCGGGGCTTATGCATCGAGGTTTTGCCATGATTGATGTGATCTCACCATGTGTAACGTTTAACGATCATGAGGGTTCTACAAAGAGTTACATGAGCACAAGAGAAACAAAACGTGAAGCCATTTACGCGGATTATATAGCACCCTTTAGTGAAATAGAGGTTCAGTATGATGAAGGCACAAGTGTGGAGGTTGATCTCCATGAAGGTGGCAAAGTTGTTCTGCATAAAGCTGACGATAACTTTAGTCCTCTGGACAGAGGTCAATCTATCAAGGCTATTAATGATGCGTCTGACAAGGGAGAACTGTTAACCGGGCTCCTATATATTAATGAATCACAACCAGATTTTACAGAAACAGAGAACACTGTTATCAAACCACTTAACCAAATCGCTTTTGAAGATTTATGTCCAGGTTCGAAAGCGTTGCACAAATTACTTGATGGATACAAGTAAACTGCTTTGATGCTTGTCTGTTGCGTCAATAAAAAAACATTTATTCTTATGTCTCTCATTCTTGTCTTTTTGACAAGCATTACTGCTTATGCAAAAAATATTCTACCCATAGAGATTGAATCTTTAGCCTCTAAGCATGGTATTCCTTTAGATAACCTAAGCATTATCGTTCAGCCAGTTGATTCAGAGATTCAGCTGATTAGTCTCAACTCAAATGTATATCGAAGTCCAGCTTCGGTTACAAAATTATTCACCGCATACGTGGCTATAGATTATCTAGGCCCTGATTTTACTTGGACCACAAAAGTTTTCAGCTCAGATGCTATCAATGACGGGGTTGTTGATTCACTAATTTTTCAAGGTGGCGGCGATCCTTATATAACTATAGAGCGTCTAAAACTGATGGTGTCAGAATTAAGAAACTTAGGGATTCATACCATTAAAAATGGGTTGATTGTTGAACAGGAATTTTTCCAGCAACCTCAAATTTCCACAGCAGTTTTCGATGATGATCCGCTTCGGCCATACAATGTTATGCACACTTCTTTTTTGGTTAATTCCAACAAGATTGACTTTATCGTTAACAAAAAATCTAGCAACACCATCCAAATAGAACCTGTTTTTTTACCCGAAGGGTTGTCTTTCCTTGATCGATTAGAAATAGGAGCTGGGTCATGTGGTAATTTTAGAGATGATGTTAATTTTACCGAGATCATTCAAGAAAAATACCCGCCTCATACTGTTATCGTATTGACTGGCATGTACCCTGAGAATTGTGATTCATTTGAGCATGATATTTCATTGACAGATGCTAATCATTATTTTTTCGGTGCTTTTAAAAAGTTGTGGCTAGAATCGGGAGGCAACTTCACAGGGTATATTCAGGAAGGAAGTGCTCAGTTGTTTGATAACCCATTAGTGTCCTTTGACTCGGCAACTCTTGCAGAAATTGTGACGGAAAGCATTAAGGAAAGTGATAATTTGATCTCTCGACATATGTTCCTGAGTTTTAACCAATCTTTGGGGAAGAAAAACTATAAAACCTCAAGAAAGATTATGAAGAAGGTATTGAGAAATAATGGTATCAAAATTACAAACAGTACTTTTATTGAAAATGGTTCTGGACTTTCTAGAAAAACAAAAATAAGGCCAGAGACTATTCTAGATTTACTTCAAGCAATGAAGCAACATTCGTCATCTGACATCTTACTCAATTCATTACCTGTCTCTGGTGTTGATGGATCGCTAGAAAATAAATATCAAACCGATTTATTAAAGAAGAGACTAAAGCTCAAAACAGGAACGTTGGATGGAGTTAGTGGCCTAGCAGGCTTCATCACTGGTTTGTCCGGAAAAGACTATATATTTGTTTTTATTCACAATGATATTCCTGATTATTCTTATCGTATCTCACCTTTTCGAGAGGCTTTGCTTAATTGGGTAGTTGATGATATCAACTAGGGGATTTTTCAGTCGATATTCTAAGACGCCAAAGAATAAGTAATATCATCATAACTGAGTCAAGAACGGCTTCATAACTAACAACTTTTTCTTGCCAGTAGAAGTGCCAAACACCTAGTATGGCAGCGTAATAGACTAAGCCACTGATTGTGGATCGGTTTTTATTAAACCACTCTTGGAATGAATTAAATGAAGCTGATGCAACCGCCAATAGACATAAAAAACCTGCCCAACCAACAATCAGATATGGAGTTTCTATAATATCGATCATAACCACACCAAGATCACCTGCTTGATCTATAATGGCATAACAAAGAAAGTGATTTAAAACATAGAAGAAAGCAACCAGACCAATTGGTTTTGTTAATTTTCTAACCACCTCTTGTTTAGAATAGTGATACAAGGGTGTTAGTGCCAATGTTAAGATCAGAAATCTGATGCCCCATATTCCTGTGTCATGGATTATTGCTTCTACAGGATTAGCACCCAACCCTCCAAAAAACCCAAAAGCTTTAAGATTAAGCAGAACATAGGGTAAAAAACTCACTAGTAGAATGATTCTCACTATGGCTTTCATTGTTATTTAATTTGTAATATGTCTTAGAAATTACGCCTAAGACTGATGCCACTATAAAGATTTGCAACGTCTTCTGCATAACCATTAAACATAAGAGTGGGTTGCTTGGTTCCAAAGAATCCAGAACCTATCCTTCTTTCTCTAGCTTGGCTCCATCTTGGGTGATCAACTTCTGGGTTTACATTAGCTAAAAATCCATATTCATTTGGAGCTGAAATATTCCAACTGGTCAAAGGTTGTTTTGATTGAAAATGTATTTTATTAATAGATTTAATACTTTTGAATCCATATTTCCATGGGACAATTAAACGCATAGGCGCACCATTTTGATTCAATAATTCTTTACCATATAAGCCCACAGCAATAATGGTCAAAGGGTGCATGGCTTCTTGCATTGTTAATCCTTCAATGTAGGGCCAGTCTAGAGCAGGCCTTCTTTGACCTGGCATTTGCTTAGGTCTATACACAGTCTCAAAAGCAACATACTTAGCATTTAATTTTGGTTGTAATTTTTTGATAATGCTGGCTAGTGGAATGCCTACCCAAGGGATTACCATCGACCAGGCCTCAACACATCTTAATCTATATATTCTTTCTTCCAGGGCATTTATGTCTATTAGATCATCAAGATCGAAAACACCTGTTTTATTGGCTTCACCGCTAACCTTGACTGACCATGGCTTTGGTTCAAATTGACTGCCATAATTATAAGGATCACTTTTTTGCATTCCAAACTCATAAAAATTGTTATACGTGGTTATATCTTCATAACTATTGATTGGCTCAGTAGTGGAATAGCCAGTATTGGGAGAAAAATTCAATTGATTTTCATTCGCACTAATACTGTCATTTGCAAATAAATTGATTGCGAGTCCTGTCGATAATGTGCCAATTGTTTGCAGAACAGAGCGACGATTTAGGTAGACAGATTCTGGCGTAATTTCTGATGATTTAATGACTTGCTTAGATTTTCTTATTAACGACATCAAGATCCTTTATAAAAGTTATAGGGCGTATTTTAACGGATTCCTTGATAGACGCCAACCTGGTCAAATGAGACAATGATTTTTCTCCATCAGGGTTAAATATGAAATATAAATTATCCTTACTAATTTTCTTAGTCCTTATAACAGCTTGTGATTCCGGCAAGCAGGACAATGCCTTGTCAATGACAGTTGGTGGGACTGGAATACCTAATACTGTTGGAGAGCAACATTTCTTAGACTTTCAGCAGGCTGTAACACAAAACTTACCTGAGATGAAAACTAAAATGCTGATTTACGGTCAACTAGGCTCTGAGGAGAATCTGGTTTCAGGACTTAGAAGAAATCGGGTTCAATTTGCTAATCTCTCAGCAATCATTGTTTCAACATTGGTTGAAGAAGCCGCATTATTATATGCACCTTATTTATTCGACAGTGCTGAAGAGGCAGACTTTATTTATGATAATTATTTAACCTCTATGTTCACTGATTTATTAGCTGAGAAAGGCTTGCAGTTTGTTGCTTGGAGTGAAATCGGGTTTCATAATGTGTATGCAAAACAGCCAATTTTGAGCCCTGAAGATGCAAAGGGAAAACGCTACCGGGTCTCTGCAAGTTTAAGTTCACGCTATTTTGCAAAAGCCATTGGCGCGGACCTAATACCAATGGGTTACGGTGAGATTGTACAATCATTGCAAACTGATTTAATCGAGGCAGGCGATAATTCAGTGGCTCTTTATGTGAAAAGTGGAAAAGAACAAGAGGCACCACATTACACCCTTACCAAGCATTCACTTGGAATGTCTATTATGGTTGCGAGAAAGGGCTGGTGGGATGAGCTTAGTGAAGAACAACGAGCAATAATTAAAAAGGCTTGGCCACAAGCGAGCGAGTCAAGACGATCATTGAGAGCCGAAGCAGCTGAAGATTTAGCTAAAGCTGAACAAATGGGCATCACAGTTTACGAGTTGAATGACGAACAACGACAGCAATGGAAGGATGCAACCCAGGGTCAAGTTGAACGATTAGCTAAGCAGGTAGGTGGGCGATCACTTGAATTACTTGAATTAATTAACCTAGGCAAAAAAGAATTTCAATCTAGTAAGCTCAACAAATGAGCAGTCAAAATAATATCAAAGCACTTGCTAAAGTAATGACAGCAATAGCACTTGTGGGTGTAATGGTTGGTATTAATCTTCCATTGAGTTCTTTAACCCTTAAAACATGGGGTGTCACGTCTGTGGTTATAGGCTTTTCTGCTTCAATGGTTGGTTTAGCTACGGTCTTAATAACTCCTTTTTTCTCTAAATTAATTAATCGTTTTGGGCAAATGCAAATCATGAGATTTTGCTTAATCATTTTGCCAATTGCAATTCTGTTTTTACCTGCATTTAAGAACATTTATAGTTGGTTTTTTTTACGATTTATTATCGGAATCGCGGCAACAGGTATTTGGTTATTAAGTGAGGTTTGGATTAATGCCTTTACTGACGATAAACATCGTGGAAAAGTTATTGCGGTTTATTCATCAGTGATATCTTTAGGTTTTATTGTTGGCGTGCTAATCATGTCTTTCATATCAATTGAATCCGGTGGGGGTTTTTATGTTTCAGCTTTTATAACAATTATCGCTGCAATTCCATTATGGAATATGACAGATCTACCAGATTTTGATGTTGTTGAAGATATTTCTTTTTATAGGTATCTAGTGACTGCGCCTGGTCTTATGGGCTCCAGCTGGATGATGGGATTTCTTTATGCAGGCACAGCTGCTTTACTCCCTATTTTTGCACTACCTTATGTTCAGGATGATTATTCTCAATCGTCCAGAACCGTTGCATGGCTAGCTAGTGGTGAATTGATATTGCCATTAATAGTGGGCTGGATGGCAGATCGTTATGATAAAGCAAGATTAATGATTTATATTTCAAGCATTAGCGTATTGTCTTTAGCAATATTACCAATGATTTTCAATATTCCCTTTTTACGCTTTCTTTTGCTTTTTATTCTTGGTGGAACAATTATGAGTTTCTATTCCTTGGGGCTGACCTTACTGGGCCAAGAGTTTAAAGGTAAAGTTTTGGCCTCTGCCAATGCTTGCTTTATTTTTTTTCTATCTTTAGGTGAAATACTTGGCCCTCCAGTTGTAGGGAAAGCTATGGATCTTTTTGGGAATGCAGCTTTTGGTTGGTCAATGTCAATAGTAGGTTTTATATACCTTATTATTTTCATAGGAAGTAATGCCATGTCAAAGTCAACCAATAATCTAGGAAGTTAAGCTATCGGATTTTCTAAGGGCTTATCTTCTACCTTCTCTTCAGGTTCAGACGTATTCGAATCTTTAGGTTTAGACCCAATAGAGTATAAAAATTCATGACGAAAATTAATAGCAGATGATTCTTGGGGTTCAGCTTCGATGTAAACAGGTCGATAGACTGTTTTTTTGATAGCTGACACAGCAATCCTTTCTATTAACCCATCTGGGTCTGATTCTATAACTTCTATATTTGTTGTTTTACCGCTAACGCCAATTGCGTAACGAAGTGAAATATAACCTGTTTGATCAGCTTCGTTCTTTTCTCCAACTTCTGGTATGGGGTAGGTGTCGGGCAGTAAGATATTACGAACCTTAACCGGTGTTGAGAAACGTTCTTGTATTAGTTCACTCATACTCGGATCTTCATCAATTAAACCCCAACATTCTTGATAGGCATTCATCCCTGATTGTGCACGTCCATAACTAGTGTAGGTGTCACCAATATCCAGCAATACCTCAAATTTTAAAATTAAATCAGTATTTTCCATGGCATCAATTTTTTCCAATGCTTGTTTAAGTGGGTTTATACTTTTATAGATGTCAACACCTTCTCTTCGATGAGAGAAGGAAATATTTTTATAGGTTTCGATCAATGGTTTGATCTGGCCTGTTGTTCGGCTAGTCTGTCTTTCAAGCAATTCTTCGTGCACTTCACGCTCAAGAAAAATTTGACCGGTTCGTTTATACCAATTACTTAACTTCATTAATGATTCATCCACCATGGAGTTGTTTACACCAAAGTGTTTTTTGTTGACATAAACTTGAAAGGTCTGATGATGGTTTGCTTGTTGGAAGTTTTTTGCACCAATCAGACTTTCAGTTAATGTGTCGTGAATTTTAAGTTGGTCAAGATTATGAAAACCTTGATTGACATGATTGATCCTTAAAGCTCTTTCAAGAATTTTTATGGCTTCTTGGTATTGACCGTAGCGGTTTAAAGTTAAAGCAAATCCGTAGAGAGGAGAAATTAACTCAGGAGATATAATATTTTGATTGGATTCAATTAGCTCAATGCATTGAAGAAAGGCAATTTGTGCATTCTCAAAATCATCCACCATATAGTATGCGCTAGCAAGATTATTCAGTGGCGTAATAACTCTGAAGTTTTTTTCACCGTAAATTTCCTTCGTCAACGCCACAATTTTCTTTGCAGGCAAAATGCTTTGTTGAAATCGTTCTTGGTCATAGAAGCTTAGAAACTCTTGTTGTAAAGTACCTCTTAGGGTTAACTGTTCAGTTTCATTAAGATTCTGTGCTTGAGTATAGCCAAGGACAGGGATAAGAATTATAATTCTTATTAATTGATTAAAAATACAACTTAATTTATTCATCTCTTATTCTTAATGATTTTTGAATTAATACATGATTAATTTATCATATTTATTTCTTATTATGGGTAAGCGAAATAAAATTACGACATGGAAATCTCAGAAAAACATTTTGTAAATGGAAATAATATTCGTTCCCCCTATCCAGATGGGTTCTTAGAATTAAGGGTCGGTATGGGATGCTTTTGGGGAGCTGAAAAAATGTTCTGGCAATTGGAAGGAGTTCATACCACTAGTGTTGGTTATAGCGGAGGGGTAAAGGATGAACCCACTTATCGAGAGGTCTGCTCAGGTACCACTGGTCATGCCGAAGTCGTTTCAGTCGTTTATCAACCTGAACTGATTTCCACTGGTGAAATACTTAAAGTGTTTTGGGAAGGTCACGATCCAACCCAATACATGAGACAGGGCAACGACGTTGGCAGCCAATATAGATCAGCAGTCTTTTATTCTGACCAGTCTATGCTTGAATTAATTGAGACAACAAAAGCACAATATCAGTTAAGTTTAAACAATGCTGGTTATGGCGACATTGTTACAGAAGTACTCCAGACTCAGACCTTTCATTATGCTGAAGATTATCATCAGCAATATTTAGCTAAAAACCCTGATGGGTATTGCGGGCATGGTGGTTGTGGTGTTTCCTTTAATCTGTCTGCTGATTAGTTCAGAACTTTATAGCCACGACCTCTCAAACAGCGTTTTAGTATTTGCTCTTTTTCTCTAACAGCTCTTATACCTGATTGTGCTCCTCCAGATACAGCGCCCACTTCAATAGCATCTCGTCTTGATCGAATATCGTCGGTAATTGCTTCTATGACAGCGCCGACAGCTGCACCAGTTACTGCTCCTTTAGCGATACTTTTTCCAGTTGATATATCTTCAGAGAAGATTGAACATTCCTCGAGATCAATTTCATACTGTGACATATTCACTCCTTTTGTATCAATAATAGGTTTTGAACCTGCAAATATTGAACTAGAGTTATTAGCCACACACCCTGACAGGGTAATAAGAAATAGTGCTGTTAATAAATTTTTCATCATCGAAATACTTTTAAGCAATGCAAATATAATATATCAATAGATTGTGAAGAAAAAATGAGTTTTAAGATAATGTTGTAGCGGTGTAACTAATTGTATCTTAGAATAGCTTTCTTTCATGAAGCGTATACAATTATTCAAAATTATTTATCAAGATGACTAGAAATAAAAAAATTATAGCGGTTATTATTTTACTCTTGGTTGCCTCGAGTTTTTTCTATCAAGGCGATGAAGGGGCCATAAAAGTAATTGCTGTTAAACCAGAAATCAGAAATGTAGAACAGTCAGTTTCCAACACCAGGGCTGGCACAATTGACGCTTGCAGAAGGTCAAAAATGTCACCGGCAATGGGCGGGCAGATAGCGGTGCTAGCTGTGGAAGAGGGCGACATGGTTGAGAAAGGCCAGGTTCTTCTTGAGCTTTGGAACAAAGAGACCAAGGCTAGAGTAAAGGCAGCAAAAAGAAGCTCTGAACAGACTTGTATCATCTCAGCAAAAGCTCAACGCGACGCAGAAAGAGCCAATGAGTTATTTTCTAAAGGGTTAACTTCTGAAGAAGCAAAAGAAGCCGCTGTAACCAATGCTGAATCTGGAGCTGCTGCCTGTAATGCTGCAAAAGCTCAAGTTGAAGTCAGCCAGGCGTCTTTGGAGAGAACTCAATTGATTGCACCTTTTGGTGGAATTGTTGCAGAGATCGAAGGGGAGCTAGGAGAGTATGTTACTCCATCACCCGTGGGCGTTGCCACCAAACCAACTCTTGATTTAATTGATAACACTTGTATTTATATTAAGGCACCGATAGATGAGATAGACGCACCTGAAGTTATTGCTGGATTGAAATCAAGGATTACTATGGATGCTTTTGGGCAAAAAGAGTTTCCTGCCACAGTAAGGCGAGTCGCTCCCTACGTTCTTGATTTAGAAAAACAGGCGAGAACAGTTGAAATTGAAGCTGTCTTTGATAATCCTCAAGAGTTTCTTCTGCCTGGGTATAGTGCTGACATTACAATTATCATTGACACCTCTGAAGCGACCTTAAGTATCCCTTCACAAGCCTTAATGGGTGGTGGTTTTGTGTACCTCATTAACTCAGATAACTCCATCTCTAAAAAAGAGATTGAAGTCGGTCTCTCCAATTGGCAACACACTGAAGTTTTAGAAGGTCTTACCCTTGAGGATGAGATTGTTTTATCAGTGGATAGACTAGGATTAGAGGATGGAGTCAGAGTCACTATTGAGGAAGTAGATAATTCACAAGAAGACAAAGACTCAGATGACGAAGCCGATATAGCAGTTACAATCGGCTAATATATCATTGACCAATGATTCAGTTAGAAAACTTATGTCGACACTTTGAAGTGGGCAACCAGATAGTCCGTGCATTGGATGAAGTAACTCTAGAGATTAATAAAAAAGAATATCTATCGATAATGGGGGTTTCTGGATCAGGGAAATCTACCCTACTTAATATACTTGGCCTATTGGATACACCAACTTCTGGTGATTACGTTTTATCTGGTATTAATACATCAAAAATGAATGACGATGAAATGGCCCATATTCGATCAACAAAAATTGGATTTATCTTCCAATCTTTTCATTTAATTCCAAGGTTAACAGCTGCCGAGAATGTTGAAATGCCCATGGTCTTATCAGGCCTAAACTCAAAAGAAAGAAAGGAGAGGGTAGACAACGCTTTGGCTAGGGTTAGTCTGACTGACAGAGCAGATCACAGACCCGAGCAACTTTCAGGAGGACAAAGACAGCGTGTAGCCATAGCCAGATCAATTGTTATGGAACCGGATGTCTTGTTAGCTGATGAACCAACAGGGAATCTTGATTCGACATCCAGTAAAGAAATTATTAAATTAATAGAGGAGCTTAACCAGGGTGGTTTAACCCTTTTAGTTGTAACCCATGATGTTGAGATGGGTTCACGCTCTGATCGATTGATTGAACTTCTTGACGGAAAAATTATTAATGATAAAAAGAATTAATTATGCGTTTTTATGATCTAATTTTTTTAGCATTTAGTACTCTTGTACGATACCCCTTACGAACTTTAATGCTGCTCATCGCAACCTCCATTGGTGTAATGGCAGTGATCCTTTTAACTGCTGTTGGAGAAGGGGCTAGGGACTATATCACCGGTCAATTTAAAGATATGGGGACCAATCTACTCTTTGTTGTGCCTGGAAAGAATGAAACCTCAGGAGGAGGTTCACCTATAGATTTTGCTGGCATCGCACCAAGAGATTTGACTGTTGAAGATGCCATTAGTCTAAGGCAAATTGAGGGAGTAAAATATATAGCTCCAATCGTTATTGGAGAAACTCCAGCTCAATTTAATGGTTTGGAGCGATCTGTTCCCATCATAGGCACAACCCCTTCCTTTTTAGCCGTCAGAAACTGGGAAATGGAGGTAGGTAATTTCTTACCTGGAGTGACTCTAGACCGTTCCCCTCCGGTTTGTGTCATTGGTAAAGAGGTAGAGTCTGAACTTTTTGGTAAAAATAATGCTATCGGACAATGGCTTAGGGTAGGCGATAGGCGATGTCGTGTCACTGGTATTATTGGTACTGAAGGAAGAGCCATTGGGATTGACACTCAGAAGATTGTGGTTATGCCAGTGAGTTTAGCCACTGCATTATTCAATCGACCTTCACTATTTAGGATCGCTGTCCAGGCAAGCAACACATGGGAGATGGACCAGATCAAGAAAGACATCATTAGAATTATCAAAAAGCGTCATCAGGGGAAGGAAGATATTACCGTGATCAGGCAAGATGCGGTCATGCAATCTTTTGATAATATCTTTAATGTTTTGACCATGGCTTTAGGTTCCATTGCTTCGATCAGTTTATTTGTGGCTGGCATTCTTATCATGAATGTTATGTTAGTCGCGGTCTCTCAACGTCAATCAGAAATTGGTTTGCTTAAGGCCATCGGCGCTAAAAATAAGCAGATTAGTTATTTGTTTGTTACTGAAGCCGTTATTTTATCTGGCACAGGGGCAATTCTTGGATTGGTCTTTGGACACACTATAACTCAAGTTTTAAAATTAGCTTTTCCTACCTTCAACTTTTTACCGCCACTTTGGGCATCGTTTGTTTCGATAATTGTGGCTTTGGTGTCAGGCGTTGTTTTTGGATTGCTTCCTGCTAGAAGAGCTTCTAAACTGGATCCTGTGATTGCTTTATCTGGGAACAAATAATATGAAACTTAAAGATATTATTCTCTTTTCATCCTACTCAGTAATTTCTCAGAAAATGAGGAGTTTTCTGACTTCCCTGGGAATTGCAGTTGGCGTTGTTTGTGTGATTTTTTTAACAGGTTTAGGACAAGGCTTGCAAGATTACATTGTTTCACAATTTACTCAGTTCGGTACTAATATCATTGGGATATCGCCTGGTAAAGAGCAAACAATGGGTATGCCGTTGGGAGTGTTTGGTACTGTAAGACCTTTATCATTTGAAGATGCAGAAGCACTTGAACAACTCCCAACCATTGAAACAGTTGTTCCAGTTTCTGGAGGTGGCGGTGAGATTGAAAGTGCTGATCGGATGAGAAGATCAATGGTTATAGGCACAGGTTCTGATTACGATATTATTGTTGGTGCAGAGAATACAATGTTCGGTGAATATTTGCCTGATGATAATCCAAAAACTCCAAGAGCTTATGCCGTTCTTGGTCCCAAAATAAAAGAGGAATTATTTGGCACAAACAACCCATTAGGGTTAACAGTTAGAGTTAATTCCGTACGATTCCGTGTGGTGGGCGTGTTGCCAGCAAAAGGTGATTTTTTAGGCATGGATCTTGATGACGCTATTTATATTCCTATAGCTAAATTTAATGCAATGTTCAATAGGGATGGGTTCCAAGAGATTGATGTCATCCATAAGGACAGTGTAACAACTGATGAGGCTGTGGCTTCAATAAAAAGATTACTGATTAGTCGACATGGTGGTGACGACACCACCATTACCACACAAGCAGATATGTTGGAAACCTTAGGTGATATTATGAAATGGTTGAAATTTACTGTTGCAGCTTTTGGCGGAATTTCACTTTTAGTGGGTGGGGTCGGTATATTCACAATCATGACAGTTGCTGTCAATGAAAGAACTTCAGAAATTGGAGTGTTAAGAGCTTTAGGTGCTTCACGCAAGAGAATTCAAGATGTGTTTTTATTGGAATCTATTTTTTTAGCAATCTTAGGGGCCTTGTTAGGGCTTTCGATTGGGTTCTTAGCCATCAATATAGCGCTGGCTATTTATCCTGACATGCCAATTGCTGTCGCATGGGAATATATCGTCTATGCAGTCATCATTTCTCTATTTATTGGATTAGTAGCCGGTTATCTGCCTGCAAGGGCAGCAGCTCAACTTGACCCGATCGAAGCTTTAAGGACTGATTAAGAAGCAATTCGTTGCATCATATTTGAATATGTTGCGATATGTGATTCAGTCGGTAAAAATGTTTCTAAATAGCTCTTTCTATCTTGCATAGCATCCCACCAGGATCTAATTTTTCTGCATTCTTTTGGCCATTTAGCATCAAATAAATGTTCATAGGCACCAAAGCGTTCAAAAAAAGGTGCGTAATGTAAATCGACCAGTGTTAATTGTTCACCCATCCAGAAAACACCACCATCATTTTGAGCAAAGCATTCTTTTTCAATATAAAGTAAACGCTCTCCAACTATCTTTAAGTTCTGTTGTTGACGATCATCATCCTGATGGTCTCGGAGTAGTCTTGTGCAAGCTGGAAGATAATAATTAGAACAATAATCGATCCAAATTCTTGCTCGTGCTCTCTCATAATGATCATCTGGCATCAAAGCAACTTCTGGGTATTTTTCCTCTAGGTATTCATTAATGATTGCTGATTCATAGATGGCCCTTCCTTCATGAACTACGACAGGAACTTTCCCGTATGGTGAGATCTCTAAAAACCAGTCTGGTTTGTTATAGACATCGATCTCAATCAATTCAAAATCAAGTCCTTTTTCAATCAGAGCCATTCTCGTCCTCTGCGCGAAAGGGCATTTATCAAAACTGTAAATTTTTATATCACTCATAATCTATAGCTCTTGCATAATTTCATACCAGAATTCAAGTGCAACTTGGTATGCACTGATTTCTATTCTTTCATTTAACCCATGACCTCTATATCCAGTAGGATCTGTCATCATCCCGCTGGTTCCATAAACTGGGATCCCAATACTTCTCAGAGAAATAGCATCCGTTGCGCCTGTTGACATAGTTGCCACTATAGGCAGATTGGGAAAAATTTTACCCATTGATTCTTCAATCAATTTTTTGATCTCAGATGTAATTGGAGAAACGGGGCTTTTTTGAAAATTAGCTACGGGTTCAATGTCAACATTGTTTCCCACTAAATCTTGTAAAGTCGTTAATATCTTTGCAGGTTCTTCATGTGGTAATACTCTGCAGTTAACAGTAGCTGTAGCAGAGACTGGAAGAGCATTCTCAGCATGTCCAGCAATCAGTTTTGTAGCCACACAAGTTGTCCTTAGAATGGCATTCACAGCAGGGTTATTGTCTGCAATTTCAACATTACCCAATTGTTTTCCTCCATCTAAGATTGCTCTAATTTCTCTTTCTGCACGGCCTTCTGCTTTTTTCAGAGCGAACTCAAGTGTCGATTCAGTGGTTTGGTTTAAGCTAATTGGAAATTTGTATGTTTCTACTTTCTTTATAGCATTTGCTAACTCATAAATTGCATTGTCTTTTCGTGGTATGGAGCTGTGACCTCCGCGATTAGAGGTCGTCATGGTCACTGTCATATAAACTTTTTCAGCTGATTGTAAGCGGAATGCCTCAGGGTTTTCCATTGTTCCACTTAGATAACCACCGTCTGCATTAAGAGCAAAGTGTGCATTTCTTACAGACTCAAAATTATCTCTAAAGTATTTGATGCCTAACATTCCTGTTTCTTCATCCCCTGTCAGTAGCATGATGATGTCGTTTTGTGGTTTAAATCCTTCATCTCTAAGTCTAATAAAGGTAGTCAGCAATGCAGCTGCGCCCCCTTTATTATCACTGGCACCTCGCCCATGAAGGAAGCCATCAATTTCAGTCAGTTGAAACGGGTCAGATTCCCAAGAATCTTTAACTGCTGGTACCACATCAAGGTGGGCCATAACCACAGTAGGGTTGTTTGAGGATTCACCTTTATAAACAGCGTATAGGCCTTTAGTAGACTCACTGGGACCCACAACCAAGAGATGGTCTTCTTTAAAGCCACGATTAATTAGTAGAGTTTTAGAATGCTCACTCGCTTCTGTTGCTAAACCCTCGTTGGCAGTTGATTCAATTGCGACTAAGTCAGATAAAATATTTATGCCTAGATCTAAATAATCACTAGCACCTAACGAAGAATTTGAGATTAATACTATCGTTAGGACAAAGAATTTTCTTAATATATTCATTACGTCCTCCTGAGGTTAAATTGTACTAAATATTGATAAGCATCAGTAGCCGTTTCAGTTCCTAATTCTTGAACTAGCTGATGCCCTCCATTTTCATAGATAATTGTTTCCACTGCAGGTGAATTAATTAAAAGTCTTTTCATTTCATCAGCAAGTTCAACCTCAACCACCTTATTTTTTTTACCCCACATAATCAAAACAGGGCATCGTACTTGTGCAATCACCGAATCAATATCACCTGAAATATATTGTTTCATTCTAGCCATTTGAGCATCTCTTTGGCCTTCTCTTAAAAGCAGTTCATGCCACCTGGTCACTAATTCGTTAGAGATATTATTGGGTTCACCAAAACCGGAGTTCAGTAAACCTTTGACCAAGGACCTGGGTGTTATTTGTGTGATCAGATTAAATACTCTGGGTAGTTTTGGTGGCTCATTGCTCCCTCTTACTCTTTTATTAAGAGCGCCAGGACTAACTAAAATAAGATTATCCACTGTCTCGGGATTGTTACGTGCAAAATGAATTCCAATAGTTCCACCCAATGATGCCCCAGCAATACTTAATTGTTTTATGCCCAAGGAATTAAGCAATGTTTCAATCAAGAAGAGTGTTCTGGGCATTGAATAATCATTTAAAGGATCAGCCTCTGTTAAACCATGACCTGGTATATCTAATCTAATTACCCTGTAGTTAGGGGATAGTGTTTCAACCCAAGGTTTCCAGTCAATTAAGTTAGCGTAGTTGGCATGTAGCAATAGGATGACTGGACCCGAACCTTCATCAGTGTAATGAATCTTAACACCATCAATATTTATAAAAGATGAACTCTCTTCTAAATACTTTGCTTCAATTTCTTCAGCACTCTTATCCATAGGGTAGCGAGCACCAAAGAAAAGACTCACTAAAAAGAGACTCAGAATGGAAACGCAAGTGATCAGGGTGATTTTAAAGATTTTTTTTATCATAAAAATTTATTTAACTATTGTGTAATCAACTCTAATATTAGCTTTATATTATCGATATAGCTCAAATTGTGAAAACATGAATAAAGAAAACACGATAAAACCTTTCGCAGATGGGGATATTTTCCTCGGTTGTACTTACTTGAATGATGAGACTGATGATCACAAAGGGGACGGGAGAATCTTGCAGTATGACAAGAATCTTCAACCTAAAGGAGTGTTATGGACAGAGGGCACTGAGCATTTAGTGATTGGATTAACTATCGATCAACAAGGAACCCTATGGGGATTTGATATGCATAATCATATTGTTGTGAGGGTTTCTTCAGATGGTTATCAGATGCCACATCATCATTTTGGAGATCGGGCATTTTCAAATGCGACTTTTGATAAAGACGGCAATATCTATTTAGGGGAAGCCCTTGTTGGCAATACCCCATACCCAGGGAGTTACATGAAACGTCTTCCAGGGCTTGATTTATTGGGTTACGCAAATATACATAAGTTTAATTCAGATTTAGAGTTGGTTGATGTTTTTGATGTAGCTTATTCCCCTGAGTTTCACCATTTCAAAGGTATAACCCATTCAACTATGCACCCCAGTGAACAATTCATCACCTACACCACCGAAATAGGGAAAAAAGTAATGCAGTACGATATTGTGAATCGTCAGCAAATGAATGACCTAGTGGTATTACCTGGCGATTTAACCGATAAGGTAGTGGCTATCGCAGTTAATTATTTACCTGATGGAAGATTGCTTCATTCACGAGGAGATTATATTGAGATCTTAGATGAGCAGGGCAATGTGATTCAAACCATAGACTTGAGTGAACACGGATGGGGTATTGCTCAATTAACTCCGTCATCTGATGGCAAACATTTTTTTACTGCAAATATCTTTTCAGGAATCATGTTAAAAGTTCGATTAGATGATGGAGAAGTGGTTGGGTCAATTGATACTGGTTTTGCAGTTCCAAAAAGAAGTTTTGGCGGAGTTGCTGAATTTCATCTATCTTCCTGAAACTTTTCTAATTTGATACCATAAGATATGAAAGTTTTTTTAAAAGTTGTCCCTATATTTCTTTTACTTATTGGATGTGCTGCAAATCAAGAAGCAGGGGAAAATATCAATAACAAAAACAATCAAAGCCAAGCAACTACAGAGGTAAAAAAAGATAATACTATTTGTCGTCAAGTTTCAGTCTCTGGAAGTAGAATTAAAAAAAAGGTTTGCTATACGACTGAAGAAGAAGAGGCTATGGCTGAAAAAAGCCAAAGAATTTTAAGGGAGCAGCAAAATAGGGAACGTATAAGATCAGTACCTGATTCCGGCTGATTAATTAATAAAATTCAATCCTCATTAATCTCTAAACTGTAATGTAGGAATTCATCATCAACTTCATAGCCCAAAGACTCATAGAGGGATTGACCAATGAAATTGTCTTTTGCTGTTGATAGCTCTAAGCGCTTAAAGCCATTCTCTTTAGCGTATTGTCTCGCCTTATTCATTAGAGCTCTCCCTATACCTTTAGTTCTTATAGCAGGGTCAACAAACAAATCATAAAGAATTAAAATAGGGATGGTGCTCACTGAGCAAAAAGAGGGATAGAGTTGAACGAAACCATTTAAGGTTCCGTCTCCATTATCAGAAACAAAAATTGTGGATTCATCCATTTCCATTCTATTTTTAATGAACTGATGAGCTCTTTCTAGATCATCTGGTTGTTTGTAAAATATTCTATAAAGGTTAAATAGCCTCGCAACTTCATTTAAATGTTTGATATGAGCTTCGATAATTTTTGACATAGAATAATTTTAGCCTTGTTCAGTTAGAAAAGTCATCTCTCTAATAATGCTTTCAGAAACTATGACAGGCGATTCTTCATGAACATAATGACCAGCATCTTTAATCAATTGTAATTTACTATTTTTAAAACCTGTTTTTAGTTGCAGAGCTTCTGCCATTGATTTGTTTCGATCCTCAATTCCAAAAACTATTAGTGTTGGAGTACTTACTTGATCCATCAACTCAGCCTCATTCGCATCATAAAACTTACCCAACATACTGCTTGTTCCTTCAAGATAGCCTTCAGTTTTTGATCCCATCATGATCTCATCCATTACCTGTTCATTGACAATCGATGGGTTATGATAAGAACGTTTTAAAAATTCTTCTCTAAATTCTCTATTGGCAAACTGCTTTGCTGAAACCCTAGAAAAGGGAAAAATCAAATTAATATATCTTGCAAACTCAGGTACGCCTGTGTTGATAATACCTGGATTGAATAAAATCAAACCTTTGGTTTTTTCATTATTCATTGCAACATGCAAGCCAATGGCGCCACCTAAAGAATGGCCACCCACTATAAATGAGTCAAGGTTTAAAGCATCAGCAAATTTTCCAATGGTTTTAGCCTGGTTAGCATTACTGTAGTCATAATCTGTCGGCTTTTCTGATAAGCCAAACCCAAGCAAATCTAAAGCAAAAATATTATAGTTTTCTGACAGAAGAGGAGTGATTGATCTCCATGAATGTAAATTATTTCCAAACCCGTGAATCAATATTAGATTTGGACTATGGTCTTCCTGTGTAAGGTATTGTCTATAGCGAATATCATGGCCGCTGACCTTAATAAAAAAATCTTCCTCAGTAGCCAATTCATTAATTGGTGTTTCTTCTAAGGGTAGATATGCATAAATGACTAATGCACCATAGCCAAGAATTACTAAGGCCAGAGTAAGCCTTAAAAAAACTCTAAAAAACATTTTTAAACTTCTTTGTATTTTAATTTTGCAAAATACTCTTTCTTGGATTCAGAAAATGTTTAAATCATGGGGCTATCCATTCTCCAGCAAAATTACAACCAAATTCTACGCCCATAGGACCTTGATTGCTGTCTTGATAATAGACTTCTTCCCATCCGCCTCTTTCACACGAACCAACGGATTCTTCTCGAGGGCAATCCCCTCCCGAATAAGCAGGTTCAAGAATACTGACCATGCCATCACCAACCTCGGGATAGTGCATGCAAAACTCTTCTGAGACATTTGTTCTACACGCTTTATAAGGCTCACCTGCAAATGGGTTATCTGCCATATAAATACAATGGCCGGTTCCATTTGATTCATTAGATTCACTGTCATGATGATTACTTGCTAATAGCGAATTACTGCATAGGCTGCTTAATACTAGGCAGGATAAAAGCACAGTTTTTTGAGCATTCATAAATTTCACTCCTTTCTTACCATTGTAGAACCTAATTGATGCCTCAACAACAAACAGTTCGATATAAACTATATTTTTTATTTACAATAGATAACTCAAGATAAGGAGTTGCCCAATGAAGAAATCTCCGATTGCACAGACAATCTACCTCATTTTTTTTAGTTTCCTAATGAGTGTTTTTTCAACTGTTAAAGCAGATCATAATCACGTAAAAGTATATGACCAAAGCAATCCCACTGTTTTTATTACAGGTTCAAATCGAGGTATTGGTTTAGCTCTAGTAAGAAACTATGCGATTAAAGGATGGAATATAATAGCAACATGCCGTAGCCCTGAACGTGCTAATGACTTGAATAAACTACTGGGTGATTATCCTAATATTTTAATTGAGCAATTAGATGTAACTGATTTAGATGAAATAGAGTCTTTAGCGAGAAAATATGAAGGCGTTGCTATAGATGTTCTGATAAACAATGCAGGTATTCTTGGTGATGTTGAAGCTCAAAGGTTTGGTTCTTTGAGTCAGTCAACTTTTGAGAAAGTTATGGCAGTAAATGCTTATGGGCCCTTAAAGGTCGCCGAAGCATTTTCTGACAATGTTGCACTTAGCAAGCAAAAAAAAATAGTGTCAATGACCAGCGGTTTAGGTTCTATGCAGATTACAGGCAACACAGATCGTTTTTATTTCTATAGGATGAGTAAGGCAGCATTGAATATGGGGGTGATAGCAATGAATGTTAGTTTGAAATCAAAAGGGGTAATGTCGGCACTTATTGCTCCTGGGATGGTTGATACGCAATTATTAGATGAGTCAGGTTATGCCGGTCCTGGAGTGATAACCACAGATGAGAGTGCGATTGGTTTGATAGAAGTTATTGAAGAAATTTCACCTCAAACAATCAGGAAAAATAGGGGTAAGGCAACCAATTACAACAAGGGTATCATTCCTTGGTAATGATTAAGGATTGATTGATTTATGTTGGTTTATCCAGAGATTAATCCTATAGCAATTCAGATTGGTCCAATTTCAATTGCCTGGTACGGGATTATGTATCTGCTGGGTTTTGTTGCAGCATTCAGGTTAGCGAGAATAAGAGTTAAACAAGATTGGTCTCCACTATCCAAGAAACACATTGATGATGTAATTTTTTATGCTGTTATTGGCGTGATTCTAGGCGGTAGGCTTGGCTATATGCTGTTTTATGACACCATGCATTTAATTAGCAATCCTTTGTCATGGTTAATAGCTTTACCTCAATTATGGAATGGAGGGATGTCCTTTCATGGGGGGTTATTAGGGGTATTGTGTGCAGTGTTTATAATATCAAAACGTGTTCAGCAACCGTTTGTTTCAGTTATTGATTTTGTGGCACCCTTGGTTCCTATAGGTCTTGGGTTAGGAAGGATAGGTAATTTTATTAATGGCGAACTATGGGGGCGGCCAACAGATTCTGTTGTTGGTTTTTTAGTTCAAGGAACACAAAGGCATGCAACACAACTCTATGAAGCAACTCTAGAAGGACTATTGTTGTTTATTATTTTATGGCTATACACTAAGAAAAAAAGACCCAGTGGGTTTCCTGCCGCTGTGTTCTTAATAACTTATGGGTGTTTTAGAATTTTTATTGAATTCTTTAGGCTACCTGATGCGCATATTGGCTATTTATATGGGGAGTGGTTAACCTTGGGCCACTTACTTACAATTCCAATGATGATATTTGGTTTTTGCATTATTATTGCAAACAAACTAAGGGTAAAATAAATATTTATTTTTTCTAATTGATAAGGAGCTGTTCGTGCAACAATATTTGGATTTACTTCAGAAGATACTCGACGAAGGGCAGGTAAAAGAGGATAGAACTGGCACTGGCACACGTAGTTTTTTTGGTCATCAAATGCGATTTAATCTTAATGATGGTTTCCCTATATTGACGACAAAGAAAATTTTTTTTAAAGGGGTGGTCTACGAGCTACTCTGGTTTCTAGACGGCTCAACAGACAACGAGAAACTTAAAGATAATGGCGTACACATTTGGGATGAATGGGAAGATGAATCTGGCGATCTAGGACCAATATATGGTTACCAGTGGAGACACTGGCTAGACCATAATACTGGGAAGCCTATTGATCAAATCGAGAATGTAGTTGACCAATTGAAGAATAATTCAAGCTCAAGAAGAATTATTGTCAGTGCCTGGAATGTTGCTGATTTACCGGATGAAAAAATTTCACCTCAAGACAATGTAATGAATCACAAAATGGCACTAGCACCGTGCCATGCTTTTTTTCAGTTTTTTGTTTCTCAAGGTGCGTTATCTTGTCAACTCTATCAAAGGAGTTGTGACACATTTCTAGGGCTGGGTTTTAATATAGCATCCTATAGTTTATTGACTCACATGTTGGCACAACAGTGTGACCTAAAATTAGGCGAATTTATTTGGACTGGTGGGGATGTACATTTGTATCTTAACCATTTAGAGCAAGCTAAGGAACAGCTTGCAAGGACCCCGTATAGCTTGCCTCAATTAATGATAAAGACGAAGCCAGATTCAATTTTCGATTATGCCTATGATGATTTTGAGTTAACTAACTATGAGTATCATCCGCATATACCAGCACCTATATCAATTTAAGGCTATCAACTTTAATTGGTAAATTAGGTTTACTAAGATCAATAGCTATTAGTTGACCACCCCAGACACAGCCTCCATCTAGGCAAACAACCCCTTGATCATGCAAGTAATTAACTGTAGACCAATGACCAAAAACTATAAGATTTTTATTAATTCTTCTCTCTGGATATGCATACCAAGGTATCAAGTGATTGACCTTATCGGGTGAGTTTTTTTGTTTAAAATCACATATACCATCGTCAGTTAAATATCTCATTCTAGTAAAAGTATTTACGATAGCATTATGTCGCTCAGTATCTTCAAGTCCTTTTTTCCATGATTCATTGGTGTACATCTTGCTAAAAAAATCATCAGCCTGATTCACACTGATGATAGTTTCTATCTCATGAGCATAAGCTTGTGCCTGCTTAATGTTCCAATGAGGATGGATGCCTGCATGAACCACGATTATATTCGTCTCTTTATCAATGTGGAGTAAGGGTTGATGGCGCAGCCACTCAATAAGGTTGATTTTATTTGGAGACTCTAATATCGGTTTTAGTGTTTCATCTTTTGTTTTAATGTTTCCATTTTTTAAAGTTAGAGCAATGAGATGAAAATCATGGTTGCCCAACACATTAATGACTGATCCATTGATTGAATAAAGATATTCCAAGACTTTTAACGAATCAGGACCTCTGTTGACAAGGTCTCCAGTAAAAATAAGATTGTCAGTAACAGTATTAAAATTAATTCTTTCCAGTAATAAGATGAGCTCATCGAAGCAACCTTGAACATCACCAATGACGTAGGTACTCATTCACTTATTCCTGGCTTTTGATAATCTTAAAAAATCATCAACAGTTAGGTTTTCAGGTCTGCTTTCAGGGTTAATGTTTGCTTTCTTAATTTGATCGATTGTCAATAGGCCTTTTAAGGAGTTAGTTATCTTTTTCCTACGTTGGTTAAAAGCAGCAATGAGGATTTGGTTAAGCTCAATATCAATTTGATCTTCAAGTGGTGCTTTTGGTGTGAGTTTAATGATAGAAGACATTACTTTTGGGGCTGGGTAAAAGGCATTTGGTTTTATATCAAAAAACTTTTCAACATTACAACGTGCCTGAATTGCAACTGATAGCCGCCCATATATTTTAGAATTAGGCTGGCTCACCACTCGTTCTGCTACTTCCTTTTGAAGCATTAGATGTATGTCAGAAAAATACTGATTATATTTGATGATATGAAAAATTAAAGGTGTCGAAATATGATAGGGTAAGTTACCAATCAGTCTAATTTTTTTATTCTTATAGCTTGAGCTAAAGTTATATTTCAAGGCATCTGTCTGATGTAACAAAATTTTTTCAGAACGCTGGCCTTCAATCATTAATTTTGCTAAATCTCTATCTATTTCAATAACTTCTATGAAGTTTATTTTGTCTAATAAGGCATAGGTTAAAGCTCCATGACCCGGTCCAATTTCAAGAATATGGTCTTTAATATTTGGACTGATGACGTTAATAATTTTGTTGATAATATTCTTGTCATGCAAGAAATTTTGACTGAATCGTTTACGCGCGTTAGTTACTTTTACTTCTGGCATAACAAGCTGACATTTTTTTTGCTGTATCCAACGCAAAATTTAGACTTTGGTTATTTGTGTTTTTTCTTCCAGCTTGTTTAAGGGCAATACCATGATCCACTGAGGTTCTAATAATACCAAGTCCCATGGTGACATTAGCAGCAAGATGTGGGTAAGAATACTTAAAAAGAGGTAGGATTTGATCATGAAAAAGACTAACAATGATATCCATATCATTGTTTTGTAATAAAGCGGTGTCAGCAGCATAGGGACCAAATATATTCAAACCCTTATTACGCATTGCTTCAATTACTGGAATTATAGTTTGTATTTCTTCACTGCCAAGTAACCCATTTTCTCCTGCATGTGGATTAAGCCCTAATATAGCAATACGAGGCTCTGATATACCGAAATACTGATTAAGGTCGAAGGAAATAATATCACAAATATTCATAAGCAAATCTTGAGTAATTAGTGAGGGCACTTCTTGTAAGCTAACATGAGTTGTTGCTAATGCCAGTTTCATATCATCTGATATAAAGGACATCACGGGTGATGTTTTACACAAATTACCAATATATTCAGTATGACCTTTGAATTCAAAACCACTGTTTGCAATTACTTCCTTACTAACAGGGCCCGTGATAAAACCAGAAAAATCACCTCTAAGACAGCCTTTAGTGGCTTGTTTTATCATTTTAAGCACATACGGGCTATTAGCTTCATTTAAATAACTACACCGAACTTCTTCAGTGAGACTGAAATCTTGAACCAGTAATTGATTTTTCTCTAAGACGATTGGTTGTGATTGAGGCTCATATTCAACAAATGACAACTTTATATCCAGAACTCGAGCTCTCTCTTTGAGTAAGTTCAAATTACCAAACACAACAAAATCAGAGGCATCATCTCGGCACGCAATTGAGAGAGAGATATCAGGACCAATTCCAGCTGGTTCCCCTGTGGTTACAGCAAAAGGTTTGTTCATTTTTGAAAAAGCAATTTGAAATTAGTTATAGGGTAGTTTTTCAACAAATGCTTCATCACGAAGCTCACGCGCCCAAATTTCTATTTCACTGGCTAGTTTTGAGTTTCGAATAGCAGAGACTGCCTTTCTTTTTTGAATTTCTTCGGTGTTATCAAAAATTCTCTTACCCAAGTATTCTATAATATGCCAACCATAGCGTGAACGAAATGGTGGACTAATTTCATTCTCTTCTAATGAGTAAGCAACGTCTTCAAATTCAGGCACAAAGAAACCACGAGCTGCCCATCCCATATCACCTCCATCTTGAGCAGAGCCAATATCTTCAGACACAGCAGCAGCAACGGCGCCAAAATTACCTTCATCAATAATTTGTTGTTTGATAGTTTTTAATTTTTCTTCGGCAGCCGAATCATCCAGCACTTCATTAGTCTTAATTAAAATATGGCGAACTTTAATTTGTTCTTCCAAAATTGGCTCATTACCTTTTATTTCATTTAATTTAATTAGATGAAAACCGCTAGAAGTTTCAAATGGGAAGCTGAGTTCTCCATTTTTTAATTCGCTTGCTACTTTCACAAAGATATCAGGTAATTGTTCGCCTTTCATCCACCCTAACTGACCACCAGACAATGCTTGTTGGCCTTCAGAGAATTCTATTGCTACTTCCTCAAAACTCTTGCCACCAATAATATTTTCATATAATTCATTAATAAAATCTTGTTTGTTATTAACTTCACCTTCCCCAGCCTTTGAGCTTACGGGTATCAGAATATGTGATAAATTATATTCATAATTCAGTCTGTCTTGATCTTTTTGGAAGACCAGAAAATTTTCTAATTCACTCTCGGAAACTGCTATCCTTGAGATTACTTCTCTTTGACGAAGTTGTTCAATCGTTATTTGCTGCCTTAATTCATTGCGATAGTCGTTATAATTAATGCCTTCCTTATCCAGCATTTTTGGAAATTCTTCAAAGCTAATATCGTTGTTTCTAGCCACATTAGCTATAGCAGAATTTAAGGCTTCATCTGAGACTCTGATCCCATATCTATCAGCCCTTTGGAGCTGAATCCTTTGAACAATTAATCGTTCTAATACTCCTTCTCTAATAGTATTAACAGGCGGGATTTGACCTCCTTGTTTTTCTAAATTATCCATGATCAGCTCAAACTGTATTTCAACCTCACTTCTCAATACAACTCCATCATTCACAATTGCAGCAATACTGTCTATAAACTCACCTGTTCCACCAAGGTCTCTGGTTTGAGGAACAGCAAGAGATGACATCAGCACCAGGCTATAAGCTATAATTTTTAGATTTCTTTTCATATGACCCTTGAATTTATGACACATCATAGCCCAATATTCCATCTTCCAGAAGGTTTTCTATAGGCATACCTATTTCTCCTAAGCCTTTAAAAATGAATTGAATTGAAAAAGAGGTATCACTCTCTCCGTTACGATACATTAAGTGCTTACGAGAAATAGCACGAATGCCCCAGCAACAAGTTTCGTATTCAATTCCGAGGAAGTGTTCAAGTGCTTTTCTATCTTCAATTGAATAATTGTAGCGACCAACAATATTCCATTGATTTCTTATCGGCCAAGAGAATGAGGTATCTATTTGTTTGATATTATTTTTCCGATAACGATAAGAAAAGTTGAATATTTTTGATCCTTCAGACTGGTATCGAAGCCCCAACTGGGTTTTCATAGATTGATTATGCTCTGAGTCCCAGATATGACCAAGTTGCAATCTCCATTGTGGGTTAATGGCCCATTGCATATTTGTTAAATAGGCTGAAGAATTATGATCAGATCCCAACTCACCTGGCAAACGAATTCTTCGATCTTTAAAGTATCGAGTTTGACCAAAGGTAAAGCTAAAGATTTCAGAGCTATCGTTGTATATTTTAGAGGTTATTCCATAACTCAATTTTGATGTATCACCAACTCTATCTTGGCCTAAATACCTGTTTTTCCTAAATAGTTCTAGGGCATTACGATCAGGAAGAATTGAATCAAAGACTGGGAAATCATTTTGTTCTTTGAAAGGTATATGCACACCTAATATTCTTGGTTCTAATGTTTGTGTATATTCTCCATCGTGCCAACTTTTTGCAAATAACGCTTGGATATCTAAGCTATATATAGGCACTACTCTATTGGGCGATGTTTCTATATTATTAGGCGATTCATCCAGATCATAAGAAGTTAAATCAATTTCAACTGCGGGTTTAATCTTAATGCCATTAAGATTAAATGTTCTCGAGATATTCGGCATCAAGTGAAAGCGAGTTCCCGAAGTGTTGATTGCACTATCAAAATTAGCAACATCAGCATTAACACCAAATATTACCCCCATGTTTTGATCACTCCAACGCCCATTGAAATTAATATAAGGTAAGATTTTATGAGGTCTGTTTGTTGGAATAATGGACTGGTCTAAGACTTGGAAACTATCCATGCCCATCTTCATGTGCCAATTTTCTGAGAACCCTTGTAAATTGATTGTTCGAAATAGGTGGGTCTTACTTGTTGAGTTGATATTGCCTGTTAAATCCTCGAAATATTGACTATCAGAAGTGTATTCACCTTTTATATTAACCCTCCACTGGGAACTCAAGTTCAATAATTGGTTATAATTTATATACTCTCTATTTTCATTCATAGTCTTATCATCTGGAAGAAGGTTGACTTGGATTTCTCCTTGTTGTTTCGCTGTAAGAAAACGAAATGTATTCTCCAATTGCAGACCTCTTTTATCCATCCAATCAAAGGATGTGATGAGATCCATATTAGGTGAGATATTCCAATAATAAGGAATATTAATTTCAACCCCTTTTTTCGAAGAGGATCCAAAATTAGGTATCAGAATGCCTGATTTTCTTTCTTCGGATGTTGGAAATGAAAGGTAAGGTAAGTAAAGTACAGGTGTATTGTTCACTCGTAAGATTAAGTTTTTAGCAATACCTTGATTAGGGAATATTTGAATTTCTCCTGCTTCTAGCTGCCAAGAATCATCGATGGGATTACATGTGGTATAGGTTGCATTAATAAGGCTATAGCTTGTATTAGGATTAATTTTGATCTCATCAGCTTTGCCTCTGGCTTGAGGGCTTAGAAATTGATATTCCGTATTATTGATCACTGCACTATTGTCTTGTGTTTCAATAACTGCATTGTCTGCAAAAACATAGAGTTTTTTATTTTCAAGGACTAATCCTTTATTTACTCGGATCGTTCCTCCTGCTTCACTGTAAACAACCTCACCTGCTGTGATTTTATTATCACCAGAAACAATTTTAATTTTATCCCTTATCTTTATTTCTTCTCCGCTCTGTCCCTCTATTTGACCCGTTTGAATATTCCATGTTTGATTAATATCAAATAAAGTTGAGGTTTCGTTTATTTCTGGAGCTAGGCAAGTATTGATGATTGACTCATCAGATTTAATAGGGGTAGCTATAAAAGCTATGATAAAAAAAAGATTCAGCCTCAAAAATTTCATGGTCTATATTTTGAATAAGAAATATTCTAGTAATTCTATATGATCTTCCAATATTTTCCTGACCTTTCTGGGTTAATAGTTTTTATTATCATGTAATATTAAATTTATAAATCAGATTTTTTCATATGGATTCTACAGAAAGGGATAAACTTATAGAAGCCTGGGTGGGTCAAAGTATTGATTCATCAATATTTTCAATTAAACCAGTGCATTCAGACGCAAGCTTTAGAAGCTTCTTACGCGTGTATGATGACAAGCAAAAGAGCTATATTCTAATGGATTCGCCTCCAGAGAAAGAGGATAACGAACAATTTGTTATTATTTCGGGAATGCTTATAAAAATGGGCATACCGTCTCCTAGGATTATAAAAAAAGATTTACAAGCAGGGCTTCTTCTTTTAACTGACCTTGGTCAGCAGACATTATTAAATAAAAATATATCCACTCCCAAGGAACTCAATCGTTTTTATGGCGAAGCAATTAATATACTTGTTTCTATCCAAACCAATGGGATTGCTTTTCAAGAACAGTTACCAAAATATAATTCGGTGTTATTACACAGTGAAATGGATTTATTTTCCGAATGGTATTGTAGAAAAGAGTTGGCAGTTGATAGTAAGACTCTACAAGAGTTTAATTTTCAAGAACTCTTTAATCGTTTGTCAGCAAGAGCTTTGGAGCAAAAGCAGGTTTTTGTTCACAGAGATTACCATTCAAGGAATATCATTATTTCAGACACAGGCCAATTAGGCATTATTGACTTCCAAGATGCTGTTGAAGGCCCTATTACTTATGATTTTGTTTCTCTATTACGAGATTGCTATTATGAGTTCTCAGACAAGGACATCGATTATTGGCTTTCTGAGTATTATCAGCAATTATCTTCTAAGGGATTAGTTGATTGCTCATTCGAGTGTTTTAAGATCGATTTTGATCTTATGGGCGTTCAGAGACATCTCAAAGCAATTGGTATATTCTCAAGACTTAAACATCGGGACCATAAGAGCAATTACATCAAAGACATACCAAGAACTTTTTCTTATTTGGATAAGGTCTCTGCCCGCTATGATTTTCTTGAACCACTCAATGAATTTATACGATTTTACAATTTGAAATGAAGGCCATAATTTTATCTGCTGGAAGGGGGCTAAGGTTAATGCCAATAACCAAACATATACCTAAACCATTGGTCAAAGTAGGGAACCAGACTTTATTAGAAAGAAACATAACTCTTTTATATCAATCGGGCATCACTGAAATTATCGTCAATGGGTCATGGTTAGGAGAAAAAATTGAATCCTTTATTTCTAATATCCGATTAGAAGGATTAAAACTACACTATCTCTATGAGGGTTCAGAGCCGCTAGGGACAGCTGGAGCAGTATACAATGCCATGGATTGTAATCTGTTATTAAATGAAAATTTCTGGTTAGTGAATTCAGATATTATTACCAACTTTAGTTTACCCAATATTTCTCTTCTCAATAACAGAGTTGGCCACCTTATTTTAGTGCCAAACCCAGAGCATAACCCCACTGGTGATTTTGGATTAAGATCAGATCAAGTACTTAATAAATCTGTGCAAATGCTTACCTTTAGTGGCATCAGTTTTCTTTCCTGTAGAATGTTTGATGAAACCACTGAAAGGTCTTCATCATTGGTTGATATTTTCAGGGATAAAATTAATCATAATCTCATTTCAGGTGAATTATTTTTAGGTGAGTGGCTCGATGTTGGGACTGTTGAAAGATTAAATAGAGCTCATAATAAATTTGACAAAAACTAATATGAATAAAAAGAAAAAAATGAAGCCTGCAACTTCGCTGGTGCATGCAGGAAGAAATAAATCATACGCTAATGGTGCTGTAAATATTCCTCCATATCGATCGTCCACGGTGTTATTTGACACTTTAGAGGAATATAAAGCTTGGGATCATGCATACAGCAGTTTTAGGTATGGAAGATTAGGCTCACCTAATAGCCTTGCTTTAGAAGAAGCTTACTCAGAATTAACTAGTGCTTATCGTTCAGTAGCAACCAATTCTGGTATGTCAGCAATTAATATTGCAGTAAGTGCTTTTTTAGAACAAGGGAGCCATGCTTTAGTGACTCAGGGTGCTTATGAACCGGCCGCAGAACTCTTTACAAAGCATCTAGGACCTTTTGGGGTAAAGACTCAATTCATATCCCCGTCAATAGGCAGGGAAATTTCTGATTTAATTGTACCTGAAACAAAACTGGTCTATTTAGAGGCTCCAAGTTCCAATACATTTGAAATACCTGATATTGATATTTTAGTAGAGAGCATCAGAGATAAGAGTCAAGAATTGGGAACAGAAATCGTGATTACCTTTGATAATACATGGGCTGGACCACTTTACTTCAGACCACTTGAGCACGATATAGACATAGAGATTCAGGCTGCCACTAAATACGTAGTAGGACATTCAGATGCCATGCTGGGTCTTGTAGCATGCACTGAAAAAACCTATCAATCTGTAAAGAATTCATCGAAGAATCAAGGGATATCAGCTGAACCAGATGCATGTTACCTTGGCCTTAGGGGGCTTAGAACAATGGCTATCAGGATGCAGAGCCAGTTTGAGAGTGCAATTGAGGTAGCCAATTGGTTAGCAAAACAAGAACTTGTTACGGAAGTTCTCTATCCACCTTTGAACTCTTCTTCTTCTCATGACAATTGGGAAAAATACTTTACTGGAGGAGGTAGCTTAATGAGTATTATTTTGGACAACAAATACACTGATAGCCAATTGGCAGTTATGTTAGATAATATGGAGTTATTTGCTATGGGTTATAGCTATGGTGGTTTTGAGTCTTTGATGACACCTTGTAAGTTACAAAAAGAAAGGGTCTCAGGGTTAGATCAATTACAAAATACTATTATTAGGCTCTACATTGGATTAGAAGATATGAGTGATTTAATTAATGATTTAGAATCTGGTTTTAACAGACTAAAGAAAATCTAGTTACACAAATCTTGTCGATAAGTTATTTTTAAGTTCTTCTTTTAGCTTCTCTAATGACACATGGCTTCCCAGACGTTCAAGATCAATGGCTTGTGTTTCATTATCTCCACAAATGATTATCTGATTCCAAGGGTCCATGTTCATTGAGACATTGATTGATGCTCCATGGTAAGTGCCTCTTCTATTGATTTTGAGACCAAAACTAACTAATTTTTTGTTATCACAATAGATCCCTGGATCTGCATCAATTAGCTTTAGATTCGCTTGGTATTTAAGAACGCTCTCAAATATAACCTGATAGAAAGCCTTAATAAATATTCTAGGTTTCAGTGATCGTTTTTTTAAATCCATTAATGCATAAATCACCAGTTGACCTGGGCCATGATAGGTTACTTTTCCACCACGATCAGTTTTAATAATAGGGATAGAATTATCTAATGGTATTTCATTTTCTTCAGAGCTTATGCCATAAGTAAAAACAGGCTCATGTTCAAGGAACCAAATTTCATCTTGAGTGTGTTGATTTCTTTCTGAAGTGAACTCTTGCATGCTCACTAAAGTGTTACTGTAGTTTGTGCAGCCTAGGCTTTTAAAGAGGATAGGTTGTTTTAATTCTTTCAGTTTTCTGATTTATTCAATAGTAAAATGGCACTGTCATATAGCCAACCCCAAAGACTATCTTCTTTAATAATTTTCTCAGCATACAAAGGTGTCTCAGCTAAAACTTCATCATTATAAACCATTGATAACTTACCAATTGCCTTGTCTAAATTTAACGGTGCAATTAAGGGTTCATAAATTTCTATTTTTCTTTGAATCTCTTTGAGTGTTCCTTTAGTTATGGTTTTGATAATTTCTTGGTGAGCCACAAGACCAACAGTATCTTCAGCACCCTTCCAGACTTTAGCTTCACCATAAGAGACTGAATGATCTACTAGCTTCTTATTTTCAAAGAATCTAAAGCCATAATTTAGCAGCGCATAGGCAGAATTATTTCTATCATCTGCACTCTTCGCACCAGTAACAACCGCTATAAATCGCATTTGATTTTTTATAGCTGTTGCAACTAAGCAGTAACCAGCTGATTGTGTGTACCCGGTTTTCATACCATCAATACTTGCATCCCTTCTTAGTAATTTATTACGGTTATATTGTAAGATCGGTTGTTTTGTTGTGGGATCAACAGCTTGATCAAAGGAATAAGACCGTTCTGAGTACAAATGAAAATATTCAGGAAATTCTTTGATAATTTGTGAGGCAAGCAAAGCCATATCCAGAGCTGAAGCATAGTGTTCTTCGTCATCTAGACCTGATGCATTAGTGTAGTGACTGTTTTTTAGGCCAAGTGCTTCAGCATACATGTTCATATATTCTGCAAACGTGTCTTCACTACCAGCAAGATGTTCAGCTAAAGCAACACTCGCATCATTACCTGAAACAATAATCATGCCATTAATAAGATCTTCAATCGTTACATCCATATAAGGGTTAAGAAACATTGTTGATCCACCAATTGAAGAGGCATTTTTACTTATCTTCACAGGATCATCCAAGGAGACTTGCCCTTCTTTTAAGGCATGAAAAGTTGTATAGGCAGTCATGAGTTTAGTAATGCTGGCAGGCTTGACTGGTTTAGTTTCTTCAAGTTTTGCAATAATAGAGCCGGTTTCAGCATCTAATAACACATAACTGACCACATCAATTTTAGGTGCTTTAGGCATGATTATAATGGCATTAACTTTGGGTATAAAGAAACACATAAGCACTATAAATAGAGCACTCATATTGATTTTATAATCAGTTTGTTTCAAGCTGTCTTCATCCATAATTTCTAGGAACCATAACATAAATTTTTTAACATAGGTAAGTCATTAAGAAAGGCTTACTCAGAGATTAAATTAATATCAAGTGATAAGGAAGTAAGTTTAGAGATCACTCTTTCATAACTCTTCAATGTTTTAATTGGCCCTATTCTTACTCGATAATAGATTGTTCTTGCGGACCTTACTTTGGTAATAAAAACAGAATTAACGCCTAGTTTTTCAACCTTATTCTTTAGTTCTCTTGCCCCTTTTTCTTCAGTAAAAGCCCCTATTTGCAAGACAATTTTATTTTTATTAAGAAGCACGATCTTTTCAAACATACTGCTCGAAAAGATACCACGATCATTTTTTTTCATCGCATGGGCTGCGACTTGTTCTGAGACAGCAGTAATTTTAACAAACGTTGTCCCTTGTGAAAGCATGTCAATCTTTTTAGCAGCTGCATACGATAGATCAATGATTCGGTTATCAACAAAAGGACCTCTATCATTCACTTTTACAATTACTGATTTACCATTCCTTATATTTTGAACATTGACATAAGTTGGTAGCGGTAATGTTTTGTGAGCAGCTGTGTATTTATACATGTTATAACGTTCTCCGCAAGCAGTTAACTTCCCATTGAAATCTGATCCATACCAAGAGGCCACTCCCCTTTGTTTGAAGCCTCTACTGGAGGATAAGGTTTTATATCGTTTCCCATCAATTTTATACTTTTCTTTACGATCTCGATTAATCGTGCAGCCATCATTTAATATACTGGCAACTTCTTTGGTGTTGAGTGTTGGTTTGGGTTCATTATTTTGCAGAGCACAACTTGAAATCAAAGAGATCAATATAAGCAATACCAGGTTTTTTTTAATTAAATGAAAATGCATTGGTAGTTACCAACCTTCTATTGATTCACCCAATTCCAAAACAGCTAGGGCATACATTACATTTCTATTGTAAGTGGTTATAACATAAAAGTTATGCAAACCAATTACTGCCTCTTCACTGCCTTTTAATCCTTCAAGGTAAACGACTTGTGCTTGTTCAGTTAGTCCCAATAAGGGATTCAGCTGAATCCCTGAAGCAAGCAGATCAGCAACAGTGCTTTTTGGGGTAACAGTCTTAGAGGCAAGTTGCTGCATTTGTTTGTGATCAATTTGTATTCTGGTGATAATATTTTTTGATTCTTCCCACCCATTTTTTTTCAAATAGTAACCTACACTCATCAAGATATCTTCCCAGGATTCAAACAGATTAATCTTGCCATCGCCATCCCCATCAACCGCATAGGTCCTATAACTCGATGCAATAAATTGTGGTGCACCCATCGCTCCTGCATAGGATCCCTTGATCTCTGAGATCGATAGATCTTGCTCTCTACACAAATAGAATAAATTGATTAATTCCTCTCTAAAGAATTTACTTCTAGGTGGGTAACCAACTGCAAGAGTATACAAAGAGTTAATCACTTTATATCGACCTTGTATATTGCCAAAAGAAGTCTCAACTCCTAAAATACCAAGTAATATTTTTGCTGGGACTCCTGTTTCTTTCTCTACTCTGTTTATCAGATCTTTATGCTGGTTAGCAAAAAAAACGCCTGCGGCTATTCTTTTAGGAGTGAGAAAAATTCCACGATATTCATCCCAAGTTTTAGTTTTTTCTGCAGGTTTAGAAATAGTGTCAATTAATTCAGGCAAGAATATTATGTCTTTAAAAATGGTTCTAATATATTGTTCATCAAATCCATGATCATTGATTAATTCATCCATTAATGAAGATTTACCCAAATCTAAATTGTCATTAGATGCATGAATATTTTTTGGATATGCAAGATTAGCTGAGACAAAGATCAATAAGATTAACGATAAAGCAATGTTGTGGTTTGAATTCATTTTGATATAAGTCGTTTATGTGTTCTGATTGACATCAGTATACCTAAGCCAATCATTAACGTTACACTCGACGTTCCCCCTTTACTTATTAGTGGTAAGGGCACTCCTACAACAGGTAGTATGCCTGTGGTCATACCTATGTTTACAAAAACATAAATAAAGAAAGTCAGACTGATGCTTGATGCAACTAGTCTAGAAAAAAGATCTTGTGAGTTAATAGCTATTAATAAACCTCTACCAACGATAAATAAATAGACTATGACAATAATTACCACTCCTACTAATCCAAATTCTTCAGCAAGAATAGAGAACACAAAATCAGTGGTTCGCTCAGGTAGGAAATCAAGTTGCCCTTGTGTTCCATTCATCCATCCTTTTCCAAATAGCCCACCCGAGCCAATTGCAATCTTTGACTGAATGATGTGATAACCTGCCCCTAAAGGATCTTGACCAGGATCTAAAAAAGTTAGAACTCGTTTTTGCTGAAAGGGATGGATATTTTTCCATATAAAGGGAAGGCTTGCTATAAAGAGGAGTAGGCCCGTGAACAAGTACCTTTTTTTTATACCTGACAAGAACACAACCACCAATCCAGAGAAGGCAATCAGAATAGAAGTGCCTAGATCTGGTTGTAATAAAATCATAGCTGTTGGTAAGAGAACAATTAGTAAGGAGATGAAAATAGAAATATTTGTTGGTGGTAGGGTTCCAGTTGCTATGTAACGAGCTATCATTAAGGGCATTGCTATTTTCATTAATTCTGAAGGCTGAAAGGTGATACCAAGATTAAGCCACCTCGTAGCATTATTTCTTGTTTCTCCAAATACTAAGACCGTAATTAAAAGCATTAAGCATAGAAAATAGAGCCAAGGGGCTATTCTTTCATAGGATATAGGGCTTAACTGAGCAGCGATGGTCATAGCAACAATAGATACAGCAATATTGATGCTGTGATCAATAACAAAATTACTGTTACCATTTGAGGCACTGAACATGGCAATACCACTAATTAGAAAGATAATAAAAAAAGCTGAGAGTAGAGGCATATCAATGTGAGCCCTATCTGCAAGTATATTCCCAGTTTTTAATTGAAATTGGTTAGTTTGCATTATTCGTTTCGCTACCTTCTAAATATGAGGCGAAGATTTTCTCAGCAACCGGAGCAGCAGCTACTCTTCCTCCACCGCCATTTTCAACTATAATAGAAACAATGATTTCCGGTTTATCAATGGGAGCAAAGCCAATGAATAGACCATGATCCCTAAGCTCTTCTGGAACTTCATTACTGCTTCTCTTATCGATGCTAATAACTTGAGAGCTGCCTGTTTTCCCCGCAATTGAGGAATTATCAGGGAAAATACCATATGCAGTCCCCCTTCTTTCATTAACGACCGCTTCCATGCCTTCATGAATTAGGTTCCAATTTTTGTCATCAATATAATTGATATAATCAATACTCTCTGATTCTAGATACTGAATTTTCCCACTATTGGTGTACTCAATTGCTTTTAACATATGAGGCTTATGAGCTGTACCTTTATTCGCAATAATAGCTGTTGCTAAAGCTAATTGAAGAGGTGTTACTAACATATACCCTTGACCGATTCCAGCAATCACAGTTTCACCTTTATACCAACTTTGATTTTCTCTGGAAGTAAAATTATTTTTCTTCCATTCTTTATTAGGTATCACACCATTTTTCTCAGAGTCAATATCAACTTGAGTTGATGCACCCAAATTGAATTGTTTTAAGAAGTAACTCATTTTATCAATCCCCATTTCATTTGCTATGTTATAAAAGTAAACATCACAAGATGCTTGAATGGCTCTGACAACATTAACTGCTCCATGTGTTGACCAATCATTAAATGGGCGAGAGTAATTTGGAAGAAAAAATCTACCTTCACATGGCATAAAAACATCCGGATCGATAATTCCCATTTCAAGTGCACCCAATGCAATCATAGGTTTAATGGTTGAGCCAGGAGGGTATTGACCTGCTATAGCCCTATTAAATAATGGTTTATTTTTATTTTTGCTTAACGTGTTAAATTCTTTTTGGGTTAATCCAAAGCTTAATTTATTTGGATCAAAGCTTGGAGAACTTAACATCACTAGTATTTCTCCATTTGAAGCATCTAGAATAACCACAGCTCCTTTTTGCTTACCCATGGCCTTGTAAGCAGCTTCTTGGAGTTCACTATCAATAGTCAATATAAGGTTATTGCCTGGTAGAAATGGATTCTGATCAATCCTTTCCATTATTCTGCCCCTAACATTAACCAACAGTTTTTGATTACCTGGTTTGCCTCTTAGATAGGGCTCATAATTTCTCTCAATTGATGTTTTCCCAATTTGCTCTTTACCAGTATAAAAACTAGGGTCGAAACGAGAATAATCTCCACCCGATATAGACCCTACATAACCTAAGGCATGTGAGAATATTTCACCTTTAGGGTAATGCCTAGATAATCTGGACTTGATATCAATTCCTTTAAAATTAATCCGATTATTTGCGAACACGGCGACTTCTCTTTCACTTAGATTTCTTCTTAAAACAATGCTTTTAAATTGCAGATTTTTATCAATCCTTTGCTTGATGTTATCAATATTATTTTTTTTAATAAGATCCAAGTCTGCTAGTTGTTCTAGAGATGTGTCTATATCAAGAACTTGTTCAGAGATCATTTCTAACTGAAAGATAGGTTGGTTATTGGCTATAACATTTTTATTTCTATCATAAATTAAACCCCTTGATGCTGGGAGTGATTGCATCCTTATGGTGTTATTCAAAGATCTTAGTTTATATTGATCAGACTCGATCACCATTAAAAAGAATAGACGCGTAATAATAATTGTTGCCAGAATCAATATAGCAATCGAGCAAAATAGAATTCTAGATAGAAAGACTTCTTTTTCTGCTTCTTGAGTATTTGAAGATTTGAATTCCATGACTAAAACTATTCTAGGAATAAGGATTGCATTTTTTCAAGAACCCCCATAAATATTGGCCAAATAAGAACAGCAATACCAACATTAATCCAATCATAAATATTGAAAAACATGGTGCCGCTTACCCCATGAATCCATAGATCAATGAGTTCACCCAAGGACAATAGCATTAAAACAACAATCATAATTTGCCACATTGGGTAAGCTCTAATCTGAAATCTAAAACGATAAGAAAGATAAGAGAGCACAGCTAGAATTAAGGCATTTTCCCCTAGTAGACCCCCAGTCATAATGTCTAGAATTAACCCAGAAAACCAGACTGAGATTATCCCAATAAGTGAAATATTAAATATTGAGAAGAATATTACTGTCATCTTTAACCATGGAAGTCTATATTGATCCAAGACATCAGGCACAGGTATGACTATTAAGATAATTGATAACAAAATCGTTGACCAAATAAAAAATAAATTTCTTAGTTGATTGTTCATTGGTTACCCTCTGTTGGTTGAATTACCCAAATTTCATTAACAGTTTTTAAATTACCAAAAGGTGTAACACTAATTTCTAGAAATGATTCCCCTGGATTATTGATAACATCTTTTACTGTTCCAACTGGAAAGCCTTCAGGGTATCGCCCACCTAGACCAGACGTGATAAGGACATCTCCTTTTTTGACGTCCGTGTTTGTTGGTAATGTATTGATTCTAAGTTCATTGTAATTACCTATACCCACAGCAATACTTCTAAGGCTAGTTCTTACGATCTCTATAGGTATAGCGTGTTCACGATCACTGATCAGTAACACTTCTGATCCAAAGATTTGATCACGTATTATATGACCCAAAATCCCATTGCTATCAGCCACTGCTGAACCAACAACAACATCATCTCTACTCCCTTTGTTAATTATTATTTGATGCTTCTCAGCTATAGGACTAACGGCAATGATATCTGCAAAAATATAGTTATTATCTTTTTTTGGTTGTGAATCAAGAAGAGCATAGAGTCTTTTATTTTCAGACTCTAGCTTATAAATCTGTTGAGTTTTTGATCTAAGCTCAAAATTATCTTTTTTTAAGAATTTATTCTCTTGCAGAAGCTTCTCCCGTTCAGAGAAATTTGTATTCAATTTCTGTATAAAATTTTTCGGTAGATTAATTAGATACTGTGCTGGGTAGAGTGATGCCGAGAGGTAAACTCTTAATGCAGAGAGGTAATTTTTCTGGTAATCCTGGTACATCAATACGCAAGATATAATGACAACTATGAGCAGGCGATAAGCAGAGAAGTTTTTTTCAAATCTATTTATTCTTTG
>Ga0207990_1000106_pt1 | contig 47711 bp, 39 predicted proteins | sample ETNtaG_8_FD_185780 | JGI IMG/M metagenome (GOLD analysis project Ga0207990, IMG submission 185780) | Marine microbial and viral communities from oxygen minimum zone, Eastern Pacific Ocean - ETNP201406SV75 (SPAdes) (version 2) | ecosystem: Environmental > Aquatic > Marine > Oceanic ...
ATTCGCTAGAGGTAGAAAATTACCGCTATTTCACGGTAGTGGTTGATTAGCCTGACCACTAAATGGTCAACTGCCCCATTCCAACCGGAGTTTTGCGTGCACCCAGAACAGCATTAACTGTTAATGGGCTACGATACCGTCGGTTGGAACGACGCGTCCTGTGGCCAGGCCTTGCACAGTCCGGGCCCGGTCACAATCACACTCCCAAGGAGACAACTAGAGAGGAAATGAACATGTTCAAACGTATTGCTCTGGCTGTTGCGGTTGCCGGTGCTCTGGCTACGGCCACGACGTCGACTGCCATAGCGGCTGAAGGAAAAATTCTGCTGAAAGTGCCGATCGCTTTTGCGACCAAGTTGCCGGGTCTCGGTGAGACCATCAAATGGCTCGGTGATCGCATTGGCACGCTCAGCAATGGCAGCGTGAAAATGAAGGTGTACGAGCCGAAGAAGCTGGTGGCGCCGTTCGAGATCCTAGATGCCGTGTCCAGCCAAAAGGTAAGCGCGGGTTACACGACCGCCGGCTACTGGTTTGGCAAGATGAAAGCGGCAGCGCTGTTCTCGGCCGTGCCGTTCGGCCCCGAAGCACCGGAATACCTGGCCTGGCTGTGGTATGGCAATGGCGCCAAACTCTACCAGGAGATGTATGACGAGAACGGCTACAACGTGAAGGTTCACGTCTGCGGCATCATCGCACCGGAAACCTCGGGCTGGTTCAAAGAGCCGATCACCAGTGCCGATCAGTTGAAGGGCATGAAAATGCGCTTCTTCGGCCTGGGCGGGCAGGTGATGCAGAGCCTGGGCGTAACCACCAGCCTGTTGCCCGGTGGTGAGATCTTCCCGGCGCTGGAAAAGGGCGCCATCGACGCTTCCGAGTTCTCGATGCCGGCGATCGACAAGTTGCTGGGCTTCTACAAACTGGTGAAGTACAACTACTACCCCGGTTGGCATCAGCAGGCCACCGTATTTGAACTGCTGATCAACAAGGACATCTGGAACCGCATGTCCGAGCACCAGCAGATGGTAGTCGATATGGGCTGCCGGGCCGCCACTGTTCACTCATTGGCTTTCACCGAGGCGATCCAGTTCGATCAGATGAAAGAAAATGTCGAGCAAAACGGCGTCAAGCAGATGTACTGGTCGGATGAGATGCTGGACGTTTACCGTAACGCGTGGATGAAGATCGTGGAAGAGAATCGCGCCAGCGATCCGGGCTTCAAGAAAGTCTGGGATGATCTGGCCGCTTTCCGGGCCGGTTACGACCTGTGGGAGTCCCACGCCTTCTTGCCGCGGGCAGCGCGCTGATTTGATTTAGCTGTAATTAATAACTATTTGACCAAAACCTGCGGGGTGTAGCACCAAAAAGGTGTTGCACCCCGTTTTTCTTATTTTCCGTGTACACTGACCTACCAGACTGGCCCCGCAAGCACGGCAGAGCGTCGCCAAGCAGCAATCGGAAACCGAACAGGAGGTGAGCAATGCGGGATTCGGCCGCGGCTATTCACAATCCGCTGATAGATAGTATCGATCATTTTGTGCTGGCTGTGGGTCGGGTAATCGCCTGGGCCAATGTGCTTCTGATCGGCGTCATCATCCTGAACGTGATCCTGCGCTATGGCGGCCGCTGGCTGCAGCAGGACCTGGGGATCGAGATGGCCTGGCTGTTTCAGGACCTCGGTGGGCCCAAGCTGGAAGAGTTGCAGTGGCACCTTTATGCACTGACCGTGATGATGGGGTTGTCCTATGCTCAGTCGACCGATTCGCATATCCGGGTGGACATCATCGCGGAGAAATTAAGCGAACGCACGGTGCGCAAGTGGGAAGTGTTCGGTATCGTTGTTTTCCTGTTGCCGTTTATCTATATGGTTTTCAGCCACAGCCTGGATTTCTTGGCTGATTCCTGGCGCATCAACGAGCACTCCGACGCACCGGCGGGGCTGCCCTGGCGTTGGGCGGTCAAGTCGGTGATACCGGTCAGTTTCGCTATGCTGGGGCTAGCCGTCCTGGCACGGCTGGCGCGCGACCTGATGTTCCTGATCAAAACCAAGGCTGACAACACCAGCAAGGAGCACAACTGAGGTGGAAATCAACGATTTCCTGGTGGTCGCGATGTTCCTGAGTTTCGCCCTGATGCTGTTCACCGGTTTTCCGGTGGCCTGGGTGCTGGCCGGCGTCGGCATGCTGTTTGCTGGCGTGGGCTACTTGAGCGACATATACCTGGACACCATGACGGGGCTGGACTTTCTCACCCTGGGCCTGGTAGTCAACCGGATTTTCAAGATCATGGACAACTGGGTCCTGGTCGCGTTGCCGATGTTCATTTTCATGGGCTTGATGCTGGACAAATCCGGCATCGCCGAGCGGATGATGCACGCCATGCAGGACCTGTTTGGTCAGGTGCGCGGCGGGCTGGCTGTTACCGTGACCGTAATCGGTATCATCCTCGCAGCTTCGACCGGCATCATCGGGGCCTCGGTGGTGCTGCTGGGGCTGTTGTCAATGCCGGCCATGACCAACCAGGGCTACAGCAAATCGCTCGCCGCGGGGACCGTCTGCGGCGCGGGTACGCTCGGCATCCTGATCCCGCCCAGCATCATGCTGGTGATCATGGCCGACCAGCTGGCGCTGTCCGTGGGCGATCTTTTCATGGGTGCGGTTTTCCCCGGGGTGATCCTGGGCGGGCTCTACATCACCTATATTTTGGTGCTGGCCTACCTGCACCCTGAGACTGCGCCGTTGTCGCCTGACCGGCGCCATTTCAGTTTGCCCATGCTGGTCGAGGCGGTGAAATCGATATTGCCCCCAGCGCTGCTGATCGTTGCCGTGCTGGGCTCGATCTTTGCCGGCATCACCACGCCGACCGAGGCAAGTGGGGTAGGTGCGCTGGGTGCGACCCTGCTGGCGGCCTACAACGGCAGACTCAACTGGAAAGTGATGAAAGAGGTCACCTACGCTGCCTACAAGACCACTGCTTACATTTTCGCGATTTTTCTGGGCGCGACCTGTTTCGCTCTGGTGCTGCGGGAACTCGGCGGTGACGAACTGGTCGAGCGGGCCATCACAAGTTTGCCCTTTGGACCCTATGGCATCCTGATCTTCATCCTCCTCATCGTCTTCCTGCTGGGGTTCCTGCTTGACTGGATCGAGATCACGCTGATCATTCTACCGTTGCTCTCGCCCATCGTGGCGGGGCTGGGCTTCGAGATCGAAGGGTATGGTGAGGTCGGCGAGCCGGCGCTGGTCTGGTTCGTGATGCTGGTGGCGGTGACGTTACAGACCTCGTTTTTAACGCCGCCGGTGGGGTTTGCGCTTTTTTATCTCAAGGGCGTGGTGCCGCCGGGTATTACCTTGGCGCATATCTACAAGGGCGTCGCACCCTTTATCATCCTGCAGTTGATCGGCCTGACTGCCGTAATCCTGTTCCCGAAACTCGTGACCTGGTTGCCGGCTGCAGCTTACTGAAAAGATTTGGCTAGACCAGCTTCAAGGCTGGGCCCTGCGCCGGTGTTCGCGTTCGCCGATGTCGTTTGCTGACCAAAAGCAAGCGCCAGAAAAGTGCCCAAATCCGCCGGTCGCTGGTGGCGGTCCAGTGCCAGTGATGACTCCACGGTCTTCAGCAGGGTGTAGGGATACTGGCCGGTATAGTTGACGGTCAGTTGCCCTAATGATGTACCTTCCTTGCGCTTTAAGGCCGGCGGCGGCGGTGCGCCGGTTATGCAGTTGTACATAGTGGCGGCGAGACCGTAGATGTCGGTCCATGGCCCGAGGTCGCCGTCCAGGTACTGCTCGGGTGGCGCAAAGCCGTGGGTCACGGTCTGGAAGGAACTGAAGCGGTCCGGGTCGCCAATGGTTTTGGCAGCACCGAAATCCAGCAACAGAGGTTCGCCACTGGTGCGCAACAGGATGTTGGCAGGCTTGACGTCTAAGTGAATCACGCCAAGCTGGTGCATGCGCCACAGGCCATCACCGATTTTCGGGAAAATCTGTTGCAGGAAGTCCCAGTCCAGACTGCCGGTAAGTTGCTTGAGGAACCAGCGCAGGTCACGGCCCGCCTCGTGATTCATCACCATGTAGACAGTATTGTTAGCGTGAAAACAGTCAGTAACACTGAGTACGTTCGGGTGCTGGATCTTTGCCAGCGCCGTCGCCTCCTGCAGAAACTGGTCTAGACCCTGCCTAAATGGCGTTTGTGCGAGCGGCGCATTCGGCGCAATCGTGCCATCGGGCTGCCTGGCCACCAGGTCCTGTGGACAATATTCCTTGATCACCACCGGCTTGCGGTCCAATTCGCTGGATGCAAGGTAGACCAGGCTGAAACCGCCGCCGCCCAGGACCTGGCTGATGGTATAGCCCTTGAGGATATAGCCTAACTTGAGCGGTAGCCTACTGGACATGGCGAGTAACGATGGTCTCGCGCGGAGCGGGATGATACATGCGTAAGTTACAGTATAGTTCGTTCCTGGGTCGCGCGCCGGGCTCAAGTGGGCGCTGCTGGCGCTACCCAAAAACTGGTTGATCCCCGAAATCTGGAGAGTCACGCGTGGTAAACAGTATGACGGCGTTCGCGCGCCGCGCGGCCGAAAGTGGCCTCGGGCAGTTAACCTGGGAAATGCGCAGCGTCAACCACCGCTACCGGGAGGTCGCCATACGCCTGCCCGAGGAGTTACGCGCTGTAGAGGGGGCCTTCCGCGACGCGATCAGCGCGAAGATTGGCCGTGGTCGAGTCGACGCCATGCTGCGTTACGCGCCACCGGTCGAGGACGCGGCCCGCAGGACCCTCGATGAAGGCGCTGTGCGCCAATTGTCGCAGTGGGCAACTCAGATACGCGCGATCCTGCCCGCGGCCGAGCCCCTGCGGGTAGTTGACGCACTCAAGTGGCCGGGCGTGGTGAGCCCGCCGTTGGTCGACGAGACGGAACTGGCAACTGCTGCTACCGAGTTGCTGAACTCAGCGCTCGGTGACCTGGTGGCCGGCCGGACGCGAGAGGGGGGCGCTTTGGCTGGCATCATTCGGGACAAGGCCGCGTCCGCCCATGGTGTTGTACAGTCCCTCAGGCAGGCGCTCCCGCAGATCGAACAACACCAGCGTCAGCGCTTGGCAGAACGTTTGGCGGATTACCGTACACAGTTGGATCCCGACCGCTTGGAGCAAGAAATGGTAATCCTGCTGTCACGCAGCGACGTGGCAGAGGAGATCGACCGGCTGGTGCTGCACCTGGATGAAGTCGACAGGGTACTGGGGCAGGATGAGCCGGTTGGGCGGCGCTTGGATTTCCTCATGCAGGAATTGAACCGGGAAGCCAACACGCTGGGTTCGAAGTCCGCCCATCCCGAGATGACTGCGGCATCGGTCGACCTCAAGGTGCTGATCGAGCAGATGCGCGAGCAGGTACAAAATATCGAGTAATCACCCATGAATGGTAAATCCAGCAACCAAGAGCCGAGGGTCTTCATCCTGTCCGCGCCCTCGGGTGGCGGCAAGACTAGTCTGGCCCGGGCCCTGGCTGACAGTTGCGAGCAGGTGGTCATTTCGGTTTCCCACACTACGCGGCCGCCGCGGCCGGGAGAGGCGGAAGGGGTCGACTATTATTTCGTGGAGCCCAAGGATTTTGAACAGATGATTGAGGCAGGTGATTTTCTGGAATACGCCAGGGTTTTCGAACACCACTATGGTACCTCGCGGTGGGTGCTGGAGGGCTTTCTCGCGGCGGGCAAGAGCGTGATTCTCGAGATCGACTGGCAGGGGGCTCGGGAAGTGCGCGCAGCAATACCCTCGGCAATCAGCATTTACATCCTGCCGCCTTCCGTTGACGTGCTGGCCGCGCGCCTCATGGCCCGGGGTCGGGATAGCACCAGTGAGATCGGCAGCCGTATGGAGAAGGCGGCCAACGAGATGAGCCACTACGGCGAGTATGATCACGCCATGGTCAACGGCGACTTCGCTGCGGCGTTGACCGAGTTGCGCCAGGCGGTCCTGGCCGGCCAACCACCACTGTCCGCCAGCGGGCTCAACATCGAAGCGCTTGTGCATTCTGCAAAAAGCGTTAGACTAAAAAACCTAGACGCAGCAAACCTTTAGCGAAATCTCCCGTAGTGGGAGTGCCATTTGAGGGTACTGCCCGTTATCACTGCCCACGATCCACGCCAGGATCATTCGGGCTGGATGCTTTTTTCTGGAGACTGTTTGATGGCAAGGGTTACAGTCGAGGATTGCCTCGAGAACGTTGAAAACCGCTTCGAACTGGTGTTGGTCGCTGCCAAGCGCACCCGCCAATTGCAACTGGGTGCTGATCCGCTGGTACCGGAGGATCGCGACAAGCCCACCGTGATCGCGCTGCGCGAGATCGCCGAGGGCCTGATTACCAATGAGATTCTCAACGAGAAGGATATAGACCCCTACCAGGAGGCCGAGGAGGCCTTTGCAGCGCTGGGCGAGGTTGCCAACGAGACGATGGATGGAGGAGCGGACACGACAGCGGCAGTGGATGAAGAGGCGCCTGTTGCAGTAGCGGCCAACGCCACAGAGGTTGAAATACCTGTGACTGAGGCTGGCCTGGGGGAAAAAACGGCCAGTGACGAGGATGCAGAAGATGCCGACGACACCGGCACCGGCGCGGAGGAAAAACCCCCGGCCTGACCAAGGGCGGAGTGCTCCCGATGTCACCGAGGGGCGCCTGCTGATCAGCGATCTCCTGCAGATCGTCGAGCAGGATCTCGATCCTAAGGAGGTCAAGGCCATATACCAGGCGTACCTGTTCGGGGCGGAAGCCCACGAGGGGCAGGTGCGGCATAGTGGCGAAGCCTACATTTTCCACCCGTTGTCCGTCGCCAGGATTCTGGCCGACATGCGCCTGGATAGCCACAGCATCATCGCGGCCCTGCTACACGACGTCATAGAGGACACCCCGACCGCGAAAAAAGAACTGGTGGCCCAGTTCGGCAAGGACGTTGCGCAACTGGTCGACGGGGTCAGCAAGATCGACCAGATCGAATTTGACTCACCCGAGCACGCCGAGGCGGAGAATTTTCGCAAGATGCTGTTGGCGATGTCTAAAGACATCCGGGTCATCCTGATCAAGCTAGCCGATCGCATTCACAACATGCGCACACTCGATGCATTACGCGTAGATCGACGTAAGCGTATTTCACAGCAGACACTGGATATTTTCGCGCCGATTGCCAATCGGCTAGGTATGTACGCCTGGACCCAGGAACTAGAAGACTTAAGTTTTTGTAACCTTTACCCGAAGCGATATGATGCAATCTACAAGGAACTGGGGAAGCGCCGCGGTAATCGCCGGAAAATCATCGAGAAAACAAAAAAAAACATCGCCGAGGAGGTGGAGCAGGCCGGAATCGAAGCGACCGTCGTCGGTAGGGAAAAGAACATTTACAGCGTCTACCGTAAGATGCAGAAGAGACGGGTTCCACTGGTGGAAATGGGTGATATCTTCGCGATCCGGATCATCGTCAGGTCTGCCGATGACTGTTACAGAGTGCTGGGGCTTATGCACAATCTGTACAAGCCAGTTCCCGGTAAGTTTAAAGACTATATCGCGATCCCGAAGGCCAACGGTTACCAGTCTTTGCACACATTGTTGTTCGGCACTTTCGGTCAGAGCATTGAGGTGCAGATACGGACCGAGGACATGCACCGGGTGGCGGAAACTGGTGTGGCCTCTCACTGGCGCTACAAAACCGGCAAGGAAAAGAGCGGGCCGCAGATGCCGACCCATAGCTGGCTGGTCGATCTACTGGACACGCAGCAGGCCGGCGACCCGTCGGACTTCCTTGAGCACCTGAAAACTGACCTTTTCCCCGATGAGGTCTATGTGTTCACCCCCCAAGGCGACATCAAGAAACTACCCAAGGGCGCCAGCGCTCTGGACTTCGCCTATGCCGTCCACTCGGACATCGGCAATCACTGTATCGGTGCACGCATCAACAACGAATCGGTGCCGTTGCACCAAGAGTTGGGCAACGGTAACCACGTCGAGATTCTGACCGCCCGCTCAGCCGTACCCACACCTTTGTGGCTGAACTACGCCGTCACCGGCAAGGCACGGGCGGCAATCCGCAATTTCCTAAAAAACCAACAGGAAGGTGACGCGGTAAAACTGGGCCGGCAATTGCTGGACCGGGCGTTAAAATCGGAGGGACTGAAAACGCGTTTACGGACCGATCAGAAGATCGAGTTGCTAAAGCGGATTGGTCGTGAAGACTGGAACGAGTTACTGGGTGATATCGGTACTGGCCGCCGCTTGCCCAAGATAGTGGCAAAGCAGTTGTTGCCCGGCAGCAGCAACAATCGGGCGTCTACGACTGCGGAGCCGTTGCCGATCAAGGGCATCGAAGGTATGAGCATATCCTATGCGCGTTGCTGCCGGCCTATACCCGGGGATACCATCGTTGGCCTTTTTTCCCACGGCCGCGGCATCGTCATCCATAAAGCGAGCAGTATGAACAACAAAACCTGCCGCAACGTGGATAAGCAGGGCAAGCGCCCGGACAACTGGATCGAGGTGGAGTGGGCCGAGGATATCAAGACCACTTTCGAGGCTGACATCAGGCTGGAAGTGGTGAATCGGCGCGGCGTCTTCGCCACGCTCGCATCGGTAATTGCCGAAGAAGATTCCAATATCAACCATGTGCTGGTTACAGCGCGGGATGACCGTAACTCTGCCATCCGCTTTACCATCGAGGTACGCGATCGCAAGCACCTGGCACAGATCATCCGCCGTCTGCGTGCGCGCCGCTCGGTGATCCGCGTTTCAAGAACCCGGGGCTGATCGTTTTTCGACAACAGCAGGAAAATGCAGCATGACAGGCAAGTTGGCAATCAATACCGAACAAGCACCTGGTGCGATCGGTCCCTACTCACAGGCGATCAAGACGGGGCAACTGGTGTTCATCTCGGGCCAGATACCGCTCGACCCTGCAACCATGGAGATCATCCCGGGCGATATCGAGGCACTGGCCCGGCGAGTGTTCGACAGCCTGGCCGCAGTGGCGCACGCCGCCGGAGGCAGCCTCGACGACATTGTCAAGTTGACCATTTTTCTGACCGATCTCGACCAGTTTGCACGGGTCAACGAGGTCATGGCTGGGTATTTCAAGCCACCTTACCCCGCACGGGCGACAGTGGGTGTCGTCAGCCTACCCAAGGGGGTGCCAATCGAGGTCGAAGCGGTCCTGCAACTCCCCGCCTAAGTTGTGGCGGCCAGCACCTGGCTCGTGCACGCTATGGAGCAATGGCAGCATGAGTGGGCCCAACGATTCGCCAGTCACTGAACTGAAAGGTGTAGGTCCGCAACTGGCAGAAAAGCTCGCCCGTCTCGGTATCCACAGTGTTGTGGATGTGTTGTTTCATTTGCCACTGCGCTACCAGAATCGTACTCGCGTGAGCCCGATCGGCAGCCTGCAGGCAGGCCGAGAAGCGCTGGTGCGTGGCCAGATTGAATTGTCGGGCACGCGCTTTGGCCGCCGCCGCAGCCTGGTGACGATCATCTCTGATGACACTGGGCAGTTGACCATGCGTCAGTTTCACTTCAGCACCAATCAGCAGCGCGGGCTGCAGCGCGGCAATTGGATACAGTGTTACGGTGAAGTGCGCGCAGGGCCGGCGGGGCTGGAGATGGTGCACCCCGAGTACCGGCTGCTCAGTGCTCCCACCGCGGGGCAGACAGAAGACGCGCTAACCCCAGTCTATCCCAGCACCGAGGGGCTAGGGCAGCGCAAGTGGCGCGATCTGACCAGCCAGGCCCTGGTCATGTGCGGGCAGGACATTCCCGAATTGCTGCCAGATACTTTTGCATCCCTATGGCCTGGAATCTCGTTAGCCGCTGCGTTGGCGTTGCTGCACCGGCCGCCGCCGGAGACGGACGTGGTTGCATTGCAAGCCGGCAAGCATCCGGCACAGGCGCGGCTGGTATTTGAGGAACTGCTGGCCCATCATCTAGCGGTACGCCAGCGGCGCCAGCAACGCGAGGCGTTGACGGCACCGCAGACCCCACCGTCGACGCGCCTGTGGCCGCAACTACGCACTCAGCTCGGTTTCGACTTGACTGCTGCCCAGCAGCGGGTGATCGACGAGGTACTCGATGACATGGGTCGGGCTCGGCCGGCTCTGCGGTTACTACAGGGCGATGTTGGCTCAGGCAAGACCGTCGTTGCGGCCGCGGCCGTGCTCTCGGCAATAGAAGCAGGACAACAAGCTGTCATCATGGCGCCCACCGAATTGTTGGCCGAGCAACACCTGGGCAGTTTTCAGCAATGGCTGGCAGTTGTCGAGCTTGAGCCTGTCTGGCTGACCGGTCGTCTCGGGGCCCGTGAGCGCCAGGAAGTCTGTGCCCGCCTAGCCAACGGTGAAGCCAGCGTCGCGATCGGGACCCATGCTTTGTTCCAGGATGAAGTCCACTATGCTGATCTAGGACTGGTAGTGGTAGATGAGCAGCACCGTTTTGGTGTGGCGCAACGCCTGGCACTGCGCGACAAAGGTCGCGCAGCCGGCCAGGCACCGCACCAACTGGTGATGAGCGCAACCCCTATCCCCCGGTCGCTGACCATGGTGATGTATGCCGACATGGACGTTTCCGTGATCGACCAGATGCCGCCCGGGCGCCAGCCGGTGGAGACTGTAGTCCTGCCTAACACTCGCCGGGACGATGTGCAGGCGCGCATTCAGGAGGCCTGTGCCAGGGGCCGCCGGGCCTACTGGGTGTGCCCGCTGGTGGAGGATTCCGACCTGCTCCAGGCACAGGCCGCGACCAGCCGGGCCGAAGCGTTGCGCGCCGACCTGCCGAACCTTGCCATCGCCCTGCTGCATGGCCGAATACCATCAGCGGAGAAAGACGCGGTGATGGCCGATTTCCGGGCCGGACGGATCGACCTACTGGTTGCAACCACGGTGATCGAGGTCGGCGTGGACGTGCCCGAGGCTACCCTGATGGTAATCGAGAATGCCGAACGACTAGGCCTTGCACAATTGCACCAGTTGCGCGGCCGGGTTGGCCGCGGCGGCCAGCAGTCGGTCTGTGTACTTATGTATCAGTCGCCGCTGGGCACCTCGGCCCGCCAGCGCCTGGCCACGCTGCGCCAGACTACGGACGGTTTCGCTATCGCCAACAAGGACCTCGAGTTACGCGGCCCCGGCGAATTGTTGGGTACTCGCCAGAGCGGTTTGCCGCAACTGCGGGTGGCGGATATTGCCAGGGACCGAGCGTTGTTACCGTCGGTACAAACGGCCGCGGATACGTTACTGGCCGCGCACCCCGAAGCAGTGGCACCCCTGCTCGACCGTTGGTTAGGCACAGGCCTGCAGTTCTCCGATGCGTAAGCAGTTCGCACAGTACTGGCGCCTCGCCCGACTGGACCGCCCGATTGGCTGGCTGCTATTACTATGGCCCACGCTGTGGGCTGTGTGGATCGCGGCTGCTGGTCGGCCGCGGCCCTTTATTGTGGTGATATTTGTTGTCGGCGTGGTGGTGATGCGGGCAGCGGGCTGCGTAATCAACGATTATCTGGATCGCGGCTTTGACCCGCATGTGGCGCGAACCCGTGGCCGACCACTGGCTGCCGGCACGGTCAGCCTGCGCGAGGCATTGGTGCTGTTCTTGGTGCTGCTGACTATCGCGTTTATCTTGGTGCTGATGCTGAACCGCCTGGCGCTGTGGCTGGCGGTTGCCGGTGCCGGGATCGCGGTGACTTATCCGCTGTTCAAGCGCTTTACCCACCTGGCCCAGTTGTACCTCGGCATCGCGTTTTCCTGGGGTATCCCAATAGCGTTTGCAGCCCAGACCGAAACGGTCCCAGTGCTGGCATGGTGGCTGCTCTTTGCCAATCTGTTGTGGACGGTGGCCTACGACACCATGTACGCGATGGCCGACCGACCCGATGATCTTAAGATCGGAGTTAAGTCCACGGCAATTCTGTTCGGCCGCTTCGACCTTCCGCTGAACGCTGTACTGCAGGCGTTAGCGTTGGCGGTGCTGGCTGCTATCGGCGGCCATCTCGAGCTCAATGCCTGGTTTTATCTCGGCCTCCTAGGGGCCGGTGCTACGGCCGTTTACCAGGGCTGGCTGTGCCGTGACCGTGATCGTGATCTGTGCCTGAAGGCATTCCTTAACAATACCTGGTTCGGTGGGTCGGTCTTTGCCGGCATCGTGCTGGCCTATATGACATGATCCCTGTCAGTGGCCCGTGCTTGGCTCTGGATTACGATCAGCCAAAACCGACTCCTGGGGCAAGCCATTGATGGCGTTCAGGAATAGCGCACACTGCGTTACTGGGGAGACAAGCTGGCGCAAGGCCGGCCGCACCAGGTGAAAACCGCACCCACCGATTTTGCCGGCATCCACGTGGGCCAGCGGCAGTACCGCCTTTCACGCCGGTTGTAAGTTGGCATAGGCCAGCACCAGCCACTTGCTGCCCGCGCGCTCAAAGCGGACCTGGACCCGAGCATGCTCACCCTGACCTTCTACCATTACTACAGTACCCAGCCCGAACCGGGCATGCTGCACCCGACCGCCCAACTGGATGCCGTCCGCACACGCTTGTGTCGGGCCCGACGGGGAAACAGTGTCTCGCGCTAGGTCGGCCGCGCTGCGACGACGCCCGCTGATACCGACACGGATCTCCTCGATCAATTCCGGGGGCATCTCGGCTAGAAAGCGCGAAGGGCTGGTGTAGTGTTCGCGGCCGTGCAGGCGCCGTACCTCGGCCCAGCTCAGTACTAGCCGCTGCATGGCCCGAGTCATGCCGACGTAGCACAGCCGCCTTTCCTCTTCCAGGCCGCCAGGCTCGTCCAGCGAGCGCTGGTGAGGAAACAGCCCTTCCTCCAGGCCACACAAAAACACCAGCGGAAACTCCAGCCCCTTGGCCGAGTGCAGGCTCATCAGTTGCACGCAATCCTCCCAGGCCTCGGCTTGGCCCTCGCCCGCTTCCAGCGCAGCGTGGGCCAGAAACTCTGTCAGCAGGTCTGTCTCCCCGGGCAGTTCGCTTTCATTGCCGAAGTTACGGGCGGCACTGACCAGTTCCTCGAGGTTTTCCACCCGGGTCAAGGCCTTTTCACCGCGCTCCCTGCGGTAGTGCTCGATCAAGCCGCTGCGAGCGATGACGAGATCAGTTTGCTCGGCGAGTTCGAGGTTCTCGCAGTCTGCAGCCAGGGTGTCGACGAGATCGATGAAACGAGTAAGCGCCGAGCGTGCTCGGCCGGGCATGATGTCAGTGGCTGTCAACGCTCGTGCTGCGGCCCACAACGAGAGCCCCTCGGTTCGGGCTTGCTGACGAACCGCTTCGACAGTACGCGCACCGATGCCCCGGGGCGGCACGTTGACCACACGTTCGAAGGAAGGGTCTGACTCACGGTTAGTGACCAGCCGCAAGTAGGCTAAAGCGTCCTTGATCTCGGCTCGCTCAAAAAAGCGCAGACCCCCGTAGACACGATAAGGTACGCTAGCTGCGAGTAGTAGTTCTTCGAACACCCGGGACTGGGCATTGGAACGATACAGGATCGCGACCGAGTCGCGGCGGTGACCCTGGCGCTGCCATTCCTGCACGTGGTCCACCACGAAGCGACCTTCGTCGATCTCGTCCAAAGCAGCATACAACTGCACCGGCGCACCCGCTTTGCCGTTGGTCCACAGGTTTTTGCCTAGGCGTCCCACGTTCTGGTCGATGACGGTATTGGCCGCTTTCAGGATATTGCCGGTCGAGCGGTAGTTCTGCTCCAGACGCACGATGCGGGTGCCTGGAAAGTCCTGCTGCAGCAGGTCCATGTTCTCCACCCGGGCACCACGCCACCCATAGATAGACTGGTCGTCGTCCCCCACCGCAGTAATCTGATTGCGCGGCGCGGCCAGCAATTTGAGCCAGCGGTACTGGATGGCGTTGGTGTCCTGAAATTCGTCTACCAGCACATGTTGGAAGCGCTCGCGATAGGTCTCGCACAGGGCTTCGTTGTTCTGCAGCAGCTCCAGCGTCCGCAACAGTAATTCGGCAAAATCTACCAGGCCGAGACGTTGGCAGATGGATTCGTAGTGTGCATAGACGCGCAGCAGGGTCTGTTGCTGCTGGTCAGCCGCGGACTCGAGGCCGGCCGACCGGCGACCTTCCTCCTTGTGGCTGTTGATGAACCACTGCACCTGCCGGGGCGGCCAATAACCCTCATCCAGGCTGAGTTCTCGTAGGGCCCGACGGATCAGGCGGTACTGGTCGTCAGCGTCGAGTATCTCGAACGAATCAGGCAGGCCGGCTGCCTCAAAGTGGGAGCGCAGCAACCGGTGTGAGAGGCCGTGAAAAGTGCCAATCCACATACCGCGTACTGAAAAGCCCAACATCTCCTCAATGCGCCGGCGCATCTCGTTGGCTGCTTTGTTGGTGAAAGTAACCGCCAGTACCGACAGTGGAGAGACCTCCAGGGCTTGCACCAGGTAAGCGATACGGTACGTGAGCACGCGCGTTTTACCGCTCCCGGCACCAGCCAGCACCAGCACCGGACCAGGCGCCGCACCCACGGCTTCACGCTGGGCATCGTTCAATGGGTCGAATATGTGTGAGATATCCACGTTCTCAGGTTCCGGCGCGCCGCCAATAACGCTGTCGGGACAACCGCTCATCGTCAGAAAATGTCTGTAACGGGCCGGCTTGCCACTGTTCGGGGTTGAGTTCCGGAAAGAACACGACCTCATCGCCATCGACTCGGTCGGGAACCAGGGTAACGTCTATCAGGTCACAATGGGCAAGCGCTTCGGCGTAGAGTTGTGCCCCACCGATGAACCAGACATCGCCGATACAGGTGGCCAGCGCATCGTCTATGGAGGCAAAGCACTCCACCTCGGTAAGTTGCTTGCTGGTGACGACAACATTGCGCCGGCCCGGTAATGGCCGGCTACCTATAGATTCCCAGGTATGTCGGCCCATGATGATGGTGGCGCCGAGAGTCAGGCGCTTGAAGCGCTTGAGATCTGCCGGGTAGTGCCAGGGAAGGCCGCCGTGCTGACCGATTACCCGCTCGGGCGACATTGCGACGATGGCACCGCGCAGTCCCATCTTGGGAGTCACGGCAGAGCGTGGCGGGCCACGACCTTTAAACGGCAACCTTGAAGCCGATAGCCTGGTGCGGTGTGTAGCCACTCAGGCGGAAGGAATTCAGCAGCGTGTCGGTGTCGGCTTCGAGCAGGCCCTGGATGTCTGCGAGTTGGGTAACCGCGGGATCGATTTCCAACTGGGGTAACGGCAGCGGTTTGCGGGTCAGTTGATCCTGCAACCCCGGCACGTGGTCGTAGTCTGCCATCGAGCCGTCCGGTTTGGCGGTGTAGATGTGGGCGTCGACCAGGGTGTGGCCAAAAAATGCAGCTGGAATGCCACTGAAATGTGAGATGAGCGATAGCAGGAAGGCATAGCCGGCGATGTTGTAGGGTAGGCCCAGGGCCACGTCACAACTACGCTGAGTCAAGTGCAAGCACAGCAGCCCTTTACCCGCACTATCGCGCTGGACATTCAGCACCCAGAAGGCGTGGCAAGGCGGTAGGGCACTAGTTTGGGCGTTACCCGGGGCCCAGGCGGAAACTACCAGGCGCCGGCTGTCGGGGTTATTTTTAAGCTCGTCGATCACCCAGACGACCTGATCGTTGAAGGCGCCGTGCCCGTCATCGTGGATTGGAAAATGGCGCCAGAAATTACCGTAGGCGCTGGGCACTTTGCCAGCCGCGTCAGTCCACGGTTCCCAGAAGCGGCAGCCGTGCCGGCGCAGCAGGTCGATATCGGTCTCACCGGAGAGAAACCACAAGTTCTCCACCACGATGTTCTTCCAGGAGATCTCCTTGGTGGTCAGCAATGGGAAGCCCTGCCGCAGGTCCATCTGGTAATTGACATTGAATGTCGAGATGGTATCGACCCCGGTGCGATTGGACTTGCGCTGGCCGCTATCGAGCACGCGGCGTACGACATCCAGGTACTGTTTCATGCGCTGTCCCCGGCTGTGGAGGCTGAACGAAGTGACTGGCTCAATCGACTGTCCCGAAGTAGTGCTCAATTGCTTTGCGGGCGACAAAAGCCGATTTTACATACCAGAAATCACGGTTGATACAAAGCGCCGCGAAAGCGAGTTTTTTTGGCCCGGCCGTAGCATAACCGACGAACCAGTCATAGCGCCCCTGCGGGTCAAGGCCGCTGAGACTACCGGTCTTGCCGCCGACTTCGACCTGCGCCATGGCGCCACGGAAGAACCCGGTAAAAGATGATCTGGCCGAACCGACCTGAACTGTTTCGCGCAGCATGGTGCGAATCTCGGCCGCAGTATGTGGGCTGATTATCGCGTGACCACTAAGGTTGCCCCGGTCATAGATGATCAGCCCGTTGTCATCGACGATGGTGTCGACCAGGGTGGCTGGCAGTAGGTGGCCGCCATTGGCAGCGCTGGCGGCAAGCAGCGCACCATGGACTGGTGACAGGGTGGTGGTGCGGGTATAGCCGGCGGCAGTTTCGACCACCGACCAGTCATCGGCCGGGTCCAGTCCAGTGACGCTCGGTTCCAGCGCCAGGTCGGTGTCAAGCGCCTGGCCGAAGCCGAAGCGGCTGGCGTAATCTGCCAGTGCAGTGCCGCCCACCGAGTAAAGCCCCAACCGTCCGAACACGGTATTGACCGACTTGGCAAAAGCGGTCTTAAGCGGTAACCGGCGGGTCCACTTGGTGTCGCGGTGATGCAGGACGTTCTTGCGGTAGAGGCTGGTAGTTTTGCCGTTGAAAGGCAGTTCGGTTGCGGCGCTGGCCTGGCCCAGGTCAACGGCCGCCGCGGCCGTGACGATTTTGAAAACAGAAGCAGCCGGATAGCTCGCCCGCAGGGCGAGGTTCTGGTCATTGTCCGCTTCACGCCGGTGGCTTACCAGGGCCAGTATCCGGCCGCTGTCGGGGTCGAGCGCCGCAAAAACACCGTAGTCCGGACCGCCTTGTTGTTCGAATGCCGCTTTGGCCACATCCTGCAAGCCAGGGTCCAGGGTGTAGTGGACCGTGGCTGGGAACTGCTTTCCCTCGTGGTGGATGACGATCCGCTGTAAATAGCGGTTGGCCTGGATCGCGGGTGCCAGGGTTTCGCGCACCAGCGCTTGGTCGACGCCCCAGACATCCTCGCGTTGCCACAGACGGGTACTGATTTGTTGCGGAGCGATGACCAGTCCTGCCACAAGCAGCGTAATTGAAAGTGAGAGCCGCCAGCCCCATGACAGTCGTCGGCTGTTCTTTTGGCCAATAGAGGTCGCTGCGCTGATGGCAATCACCCTCTGGACGTCAGGGTGTCGCGCGCTTGGTTGATCAGGGCAGCCAGATAATCAGTGCCGCCACGATCGGTATGCAGGCGCTGGATTAGGTGTCGGTGCGCATCGGTGATTTCTTCTGCCGTGGCTTCTTCGCTAACACCAAGTATGTCAGCTGCCTGCCCGGTCGACATCGGGCCTTGGGCTGGCGCCGTGGTGCGATCGGCACTGGCTTGTTCGCGCCAACTGTCGCTGTGGGTGCGGTCGAGGTAGGCCTCTAGCAATGCAGCCGACTGCCTGTCGCCCTGGCGGCATTCCTCGAGTAACGTCAGCAGTTCTTCCAGGGAGAGGCTCTCCAGGGTACGTCCGGCGAACCGGCCGCTGGTGACCTCGCCATGCAACTGGCCACTGTCATGGTTCAGTGTCATGTTTAAAAAGGCGGTCTGGACTTTCGAGGCCTGTCCGGGCCTCGGTCCCCGGCTCGACTTGAAAAGGTGCCACGCCTGACGTGCCAGCAAAACCCGCTGCAGCCAGGGCACTGCGGCGCTGATGGCAGCGAACATCCAATGGATGCGCCCGGTGATGACCAGCAGCAACAGCGTACCGGCAACCCCATACAGGACGATCAACTTGAGTGCGCGGCTACGCTGCGCGGGCGTAGCCTTACCCAACCATGCCGCCAACCACATCAGACCGACGAGCGCGGCCAGCCCCAGCAACAATCGCAGCAAGGTGTCAGTCCCCGCCAGTCAGTTGCTGGCTCAACCTGAGCACACCACCACCACGCTTGGCACCGAAATCTTCGAGCGCCCGCTGGCCGCCGGCGGCGTATACCGCCACCGCACACAACAGGTCGCGCAACTGGGCCGCGCTGGTAGCATCAAACCGGCAATACGCGCCCCGGGTCAGGCGGGCGATATTGCGAAAGGTGCGCTCGGCGATCGGGTCGTAGCCGTCCTGGAACACGAAAACTGGCACGCCGAGAATAGCCAGTTCGCCGGCCAGTTTGCCGAGCCGGTCCGGGTCTTCTTCCATGCAGTCGCCGACGAAGACCAGGGCGTTGATTTTCTCCTCACAGGTTTGGGTTGTTGCGTGCTGCAACACCTGCTCAATCTGGGTCTGGCCGGCCGCGCAGCGGATAGCAGTCATGTGCCTGAGTAAGTCGTGGGCAGCGCCAGTCCAGGGCGTGGCATGGAACTCCATGAACCCCCGATAGTAGGCGAGTTGCACGTCAAGGCCACCCAGTACCTCAGTCTCCTCAAACATCTGGGCCTGGATGTGGCAGGCTCGGTCCCATAGTGGTTGGCGGCTGGCGGTGGCATCCATGGCGAACAGCAGCCGGCCACGGCTCCTGGTCCTCTTGACCGGCGGCGTCGAGCGTACTTCCTGCAAGAAGGCATCGACCGTCTCGCGGCTGGATTTGCTGAGCGGGTTCTTACTTGATGATGGGGTCACGGTGTTTGGGAAACTGCGGGCGTACTCGGTAAGAATCTTAACATCGGCCCCGATGCGGCTGGCGGCGTTATTCGCTGGCCAGCGCCCGGTTGACGATCTCGGCGACATCTCGTGACAGGGTTGCGCTGTTGCGGATACCCTCCAAGGTCGTGCGCATCAGTGCCCGGCGCCCGGGTTCAAAACGTCGCCACAGGTTGAAGGCCGACACCAGCCGTGCTGCGACCTGTGGATTGCGCGGGTCGATATCCAGAATTTGCCCGGCCACCAGGCGGTAGCCGCTGCCGTCGGGTTGATGAAAGCACAGTGGGTTAGCGTGACAAAAGGTGCCGATGAGAGCATGGATTTTGTTGGGATTATCACCCTGGTATGCCGGGTGCCGAGTCAGCGCAGCGACATTTGCCACGGTTCCGGCCAGATTGGAGATGGCCTGTACCTGTAACCACTTGTCGACCACCAGTGGATAATCCTGCCAGCGCGCATAGAAATCGGACAGCGCCTGCACCCGAGCCGGATGCACATTGTGGGCGAGCTCGACCAGGGCGGCCAGGGCATCGGTCATGTTGTCGGCTGTTTCCAGTTGTTCTAGCGTGAGGCTGACGACGTTGTCCTCCCCGAGCGCCATCAAGTAAGACAGGCAGATGTTGCGCAGAGCCCTGTTGCCGATGCTGGCGGAGTCGAGGCCACTGGGCCCTTCTGGCGTGAGCTTCCGGTACAGCGTGAAAAAATCTTGCCGGTAACGTGTCGCCAGTGCTTGCTTGACCGACTGGCGGGCAAGGTGCAGAGATTCGGGCTCGATTATCTCGACGAACTCAGCAAGGTAATTTTCGTTTGGCAACTGCAAGGCCAACGCCTGGAATGAGCGATCTTTGAATTCGCCGTGCAGGGTATGGCCAAAAGCACCGGCAAAAGCATCATTTAGCGTAACCGCCTGCGGCTGCACCAGTGTGGCTAGAATTTGTTTTCGCGCCAGGTGCTGGCCGGCATCCCAGCGGATAAACGGATCGTCGTCGTGGCCCATGAGGATGGCGAATTCCATATCGCTGTGGTCGGTCTCCAGCATCACTGGGGCCGAGAAGCCGCGCAACACCGAGGCTACGGGTGGCTCGGCAAGGCCGTAGAAAAAGAAATGTTGTTCACGCTCGGTCAGACTCAAGGTGTGTTCATGCCGAGCCGGGCCTTGCGTGGAACAACTGGTGGCAAGTGGTTTGCCGTCGCGGCCAAACAGCGCGGTTACCACCGGGATGTGAAAGGGTGTTTTCTCTGCCTGGCCCGGCGTCGCGGGACAACTCTGCTGAAGGTGGAGGGTGTAACAGCGAGTGGCCGAGTCAAACCGGCCACGTGCCACCAGCCGGGGGGTACCGGCCTGCTGATACCAGCGACGGAACTGCGCCAGGTCAATGCCGGCCGCGTCCTCCATGGCACGTATGAATTCATCCGTGGTGACAGCCTGCCCGTCGTGCCGATCGAAGTACAGGTCGCAACCTTTGCGGAAAGTCTCTGCACCAAGCAAGCAGTGCAGCATGCGTACGACCTCAGCGCCCTTAATATAGACGGTCAGGGTGTAGAAATTGTTGATCTCGATATAGGAATCAGGCTGGACTGGATGGGCCATGGGGCCCGCGTCCTCGCGGAACTGCTGGGTGCGGAGCAGGTTCGCGTCCCCGATTCGCTTGACCCCGTTGGACCCCTGAACGGCACTGAATTGTTGATCACGAAAGACAGTGAAGCCCTCTTTGAGGCTGAGCTGGAACCAGTCCCGCAACGTAACCCGATTGCCCGACCAGTTGTGGAAGTACTCGTGACCGATGACGCTGGTCACGGCTTGGTAGTCGCGGTCGGTGGCGGTAGCGGGTAGGGCCAGCACGTACTTGGTGTTGAATATATTGAGGCCCTTGTTTTCCATAGCCCCCATGTTGAAATCCTCGACTGCGACGATGTTGTACCGGTCGAGGTCATACTCGCGGCCATAGGCTTGCTCGTCCCAGCGCATGGCTTCACCCAAAGCTGCCAAGGCGTGGCCACACTGGGGCAGATCACGGTCATGGGCGTAGACCCGCAGCGTCACTGCACGGCCCGAGTTGGTAATAAAGCGGTCTTCGAGGTGCCCGAGTTGGCCTGCGACCAGGGCAAAGAGATAACTGGGTTTGGGGTGGGGGTCGTACCAGGTAGCCTGGTGGCGGCCACCGTCTATCTTGTGGCTCTTTACCAGATTACCGTTGGCCAGCAACATAGGGTGGCGGTCCCGGTCAGCCTGCAGGGTAACCTGGTAGGTCGATAGCACGTCCGGGCGATCTAGAAAGTAGGTTATGCGGCGAAACCCCTCGGGCTCACACTGGGTGCAGAGGGTGTCCACGGACAGATACAGGCCGCTCAGTGCAGTATTGGCCGAGGGGTCTAGCCAGGTTTCAATTTCAAGTTGGAATTGGTCAGGCACCTCGTGCAGGGTCAGCGTATGTTCGTCAACCAGCCATTGATCCGGCTCGATCGGCGCACCGTCAAGCATCAAGGACAAGAGTTCGATTTGTTCCCCATCGAGGACCAGTGGCTGCTGGTGAGCCCCTTGCCGCGTTATCGACAACAGCGCACGAACATGGGTGCGGGTGTCGCCAAGGTCGAACGTGAGTTGAACGCTCGGTATGGCAAAAACCGGCGGCTGATAGTCGGCGAGATAGGTGCGGCCACTGCTGGCAGCCCGACCGCTCATGATGTTGCTGGCACCAGCGACCGTTGAGCGGGGGATACCCTCGACCATTGGTGTGTTGGCGGGGCTTGCAGGTACCGTATCAGGCCAACCCCTGCCCTAACCAATGACTGCGCGGAGCCGCGACGTAGTTGCGGTACCCAAGATCTATCTTCAGTGCCGGACGATAGTGGGGTCAACAGGATAATGTCTGGTACAGGCAATCGGGATAATGACGAAGACGGTGGCCAATGGTAACAGCAGTACTGGCCAGTGTTTTTGCGCATCGCTGCTCTGCTGGAGCATCGTTCGGATACCGGGAAAGAACCACAGCACCAGCAGCAACGCAACCATGCCGAGGAGCAGTTTCCCAGTTGGCCGGCGACTGCTTGGCAAAAGGGCGAGGCGAACTGCGCAGGCATTCATCCTCTGTGCTAAATTGTCTATAACTATATGATTTTGCGTGAGAAAATGTATCGCAGTAAGGAGCCATTGGAGGATTTAAACCAACTCCTGAAGGTTGATGAAACTGCCGCGAAAAAGGAGTAGGATCAGGGGGCGGACAGGTTGTCGGGGGTTGGTCCGGCTTTGACGCAACGCCCCCGGCCCGTTTTCGCACCAGGAACACACTCACCAACAACCAACGCGTGAGGGAGACTGACACCATATGACCGAAGAACAGCAGACGGATCTTGGTATTAAAATCGAAGAACTTAAATCAGAGCACCGGGCGCTGGATAAAGAACTGCAAGACATCGTTGCCGGCACGGGTACGGCTGATCAACTCATGATTAAGCGCTTAAAGAAACGCAAACTTGTGCTTAAAGACGCGTTCACCAGCCTCGAAAGTAAACTAATACCTAACCTGCTCGCTTGAGTCGTCCACCGGTTGAGTGATAGAAACGCCCCCGTCTAGACGGGGGCGTTTTCATTTTCGCGCCGCCGGCAATTTCAGTAACGGTAGTGATCGGGTTTGTAGGGTCCCTCGATCGGGATGCCGATATAAGCGGCCTGTTCTTCACTCAAGCTGGACAGGTCTGCGCCAATTTTTCCAAGGTGTAGCCGCGCCACCATCTCGTCTAGTTTTTTTGGCAGCACGTAGACCTTGTTTTGGTATTGGTCGGGATGATTAAACAGCTCCATTTGTGCCAGCACCTGATTGCTGAAGGAGTTGGACATGACAAAACTCGGGTGGCCAGTAGCACAACCGAGGTTTACCAGTCGTCCTTCAGCTAGCAGAATGATGCGTTTGCCGTCGGGAAAAATGATGTGGTCGACTTGTGGTTTGATGTTCTCCCACTGGTACTGGCGCAGGGAGGCGCAGTCGATCTCGTTGTCAAAGTGGCCAATGTTGCAGACGATAGCCTGGTCCTTCATCTGTGCCATGTGATCGTGCGTGATTACCTGATAGTTGCCGGTAGCGGTAACGAAAATGTCGGCCTGACCGGCCACCTTATCCATTGTCACCACGCGGTAGCCTTCCATGGCCGCCTGCAGGGCGCAGATTGGGTCAATCTCGGTGATCCAAACTGTGGCGCCGAGGCCGCGCAGCGACTGTGCGCAACCCTTGCCGACGTCACCGTAACCGAGGACCACCGCGACCTTGCCCGCGACCATCACGTCGGTCGCCCGTTTGATGCCGTCTACCAGTGATTCCCGGCACCCATAGAGGTTGTCAAACTTCGACTTGGTGACCGAGTCATTGACGTTGATGGCCGGGAACGGCAACTCACCCGCAGCTTCCATTTGGTACAGACGCTTGACGCCAGTGGTAGTCTCCTCGGTCACACCCTGGATATTCTGCTGGATTCTGGAGTACCAGCCATGATGATGTTTGAGTCGGCTGCGGATTGCTGCAAACAGGGCTTGTTCTTCCTCGCTGCCTGGGTTATCGAGCAAGCTGGCGTTCTGTTCTGCCCTGGCACCAAGGTTCACCAACAGGGTAGCATCACCGCCATCGTCGAGAATCATGTTCGGGGTACCACCACCACCCCACTCCATGATGCGGTGGCTGTATTCCCAGTACTCGGCCAGGGTTTCGCCCTTGTAGGCAAATACCGGGACGGCGCTCGCGGCGATGGCCGCAGCCGCGTGATCTTGAGTCGAAAAAATGTTGCACGATGCCCAGCGTACCTCGGCGCCGAGCGCCCGTAACGTTTCGATCAGCACCGCCGTCTGGATGGTCATGTGCAGGCTGCCAGCGATGCGGGCGCCCTGCAAAGGTTGTGCCCCGGCGTATTTTTCACGCAGCGCCATCAGCCCCGGCATCTCGGTCTCGGCGATAGTTATTTCCTTACGCCCCCATTCAGCGAGGCTAAGGTCAGCAACGTGGTAGTCGGACATTTGTGGTTCCACTGCAGCGTTCATGGTCTGAATCTCCATGTTCACTGAGCGCCGTTTTAAGGATGGAGACACCGGGTATCCCGAGCCTGGCGGGCCGATTGCCCGTTGCAGCGCTCCTCGGCAGTGTCTGCTGGCCGCTGTGGCCTTGAACTAAAGAGTTTGCACCCCTTCCGGGTGCGGGCAACGGAATTTTAGGCCACCGCCAGTCCAGCGGCAGCGCGCAGCTCGTCTGCCTTGTCTGTCCGTTCCCAGGAAAACGAGTGTTCAGTGCGTCCGAAATGGCCGTAGGCGGCGGTATCACGATAGATTGGCCGCAACAGGTCGAGTTCCTCGATGATGCCCTTCGGGCGCAGGTCGAAATGTGCCTGCACCAGTTCTTCGATCTTCTCCTCTGCGATGACCGCTGTACCGTGGGTGTTGACCGTAAGCGAGACGGGTTGGGCGACACCGATGGCGTAGGCTACCTGCACCTCGCACTGATCGGCCAGGCCCGCCGCGACAATGTTTTTGGCTACGTAGCGCATGGCATAAGCAGCGGAGCGATCGACCTTGGATGGATCCTTGCCGGAGAAGGCGCCGCCGCCGTGGTGGGCGGAGCCGCCGTAGGTGTCAACGATAATCTTGCGCCCGGTAAGTCCACAGTCGCCGTGCGGCCCACCGATAACGAACCGACCGGTAGGGTTGACCAGAAAGCGGGTTTCGCTGGTGACCATGTCCTCGGGTAGCACTGGCTTGATGATCTCGTCGATGACCGCTTCGCTCAGAGTCACGTGATCGATCTCGGCACCGTGCTGGGTCGATAGTACAACTGTGTCCACCGACTGCGGCTTGCCGTCTTCGTAACGCACCGTGACTTGGCTCTTGGCGTCTGGGCGCAGCCACGGCAGTCGCCCAGTCTTTCTGACTTCGGCCTGGCGCTTGACCAGGCGGTGGGCGTAGGTAATCGGGAAGGGCATGAGCACATCGGTCTCACTACAGGCAAAGCCGAACATCAGGCCCTGGTCACCGGCACCTTGGTCGCGGTCCAACCCCTGACCCTCATTCACACCCTGGGCAATATCGCCCGACTGCTTGTCCAGCGTGACCATAACTGCACAACTGGCATGATCGAAACCCAACTCTGAAGAGGTATAGCCAATGTCACACACAGTGTCGCGCACGGTCTGGGCGAGATCGACCTCAGCGGTGCTGGTTACCTCACCGGAGATCACGGCCAGGCCCGTATTCACAAGCGTTTCACAAGCTACGCGCGAGTTTTTGTCTTGTGCGAGCATAGCATCGAGGACGGCATCCGATATCTGATCGGCCATCTTGTCGGGATGGCCCTCGGATACCGACTCCGAAGTAAAGAGGAAGCTGCGTGACATGTGGGTTCTCCAATTACGCCTGTTGTGGCTGTCGCTCAAAACCGGGCGATTCTACCAAACTACAGCCCGTTAACCGCGGGGACTGTCCGCACCAGCAACGAGAAAACACTTTGGCGACTCATCATTGGACGGGTACTCGGGTCAGTGTGATCTGCCAACCGCTCTCGTCCAGTGTATGGGTCGTTGCAAATCCGTCGTCTATGGGTGTTGTTGGCCAGTGGGCAGTCAGGGTCTCGGCCATGATCCACTCGCGGTGGGCAGCAATAGCCTCGGTGGCCACGCCGGTCCCGACCACGTGCAGGTGGATGCGGTCAGATACCTCTAGGCCAGCCTGCTTGCGCGCGTCCTGCACGGTTCGCACGATCTCGCGAGCAACGCCTTCACGCTCGAGTTCCGGGGTAAGGGCCGTGTCCAGCGCTACCAGATAACCCTCCGACTCGGCACAGGAGTACCCCTCGGCAGACTCGGTCTCGATCAGCAGATCCTCGGGTTCGAAGGTGATCTGCTGGCCGCACACGATCAGGGTAATCGACTCACCGCGCGCGTGGGCCGAAGCAATGGCGCCGCCGTTGGCCTCAGCGAGTACCTCACGGATCGCCGGTATCAGCTTGCCATGATGTTTGCCCACCCGCGGCAAGTTCGGTTTGATCCGGTAACTGACCAACTGGGCGTCAGTTGCGATAAGAGACAGGCGTTTAACGTTCAACTCTTCGAGCACCTGGTCCTCATGCTCAGTCACTGCCCGGGCAGTGGGCTGGTTGGGCACCCGTACCAGCAGCTCTGCCAGTGGCTGGCGCACCCGTATACGGCTGGCTTCACGGGCAGAGCGGCCCAGGGCCACGATCTTTTGCACCACGGCGACAGCTTCAATTAGTGCATCATTCTGCCAGGCATCGTCGGCTTGTGGCCAGTGGGTCAGGTGTACACTGACCGGCTCCGAGTCGTGGCGACTGCGAATCAGGTTCTGGTACATCTCCTCGGCTAGGAACGGCATGAATGGGGCGAGCAGCCGGTGCACAGTATCGAGACACTGGAACAGAGTCAGGTAGGCCGACTGCTTGTCTTCCCCGGCCTCACTTTTCCAGAAACGCCGCCGGTTGCGGCGAATGTACCAGTTGCTAAGCTGGTCCACGAAGTCCTCTATGGTCTGGCCGGCAGCGCGCGCATCGTACGTTTCCAGCGAGTGGGTAACGCTGCTAACCGTACGATGTAGCAGAGCCAGTGCCCAGATATCTATCTCCGGCCGTCGCGATAGCGGCACGTCGTTCTGCAGGTCGACTTCATCGAGGCGGGCATACATGACAAAGAAGGCGTAGGTATTCCATAGGGTGTTGACGAAAGAACTCGCCACTTCACGAATAATATCCACCGAGATGCGCTTCTGGCTTTCCGGTGCCAGCCGGGCGAGGAAGTACCAGCGCAGAGGATCAGCGCCGATGTGGTCGAAGACATCGTAGGGGTCGACGATGTTGCCTAGTGACTTCGACATTTTCTTGCCGTCCTTGTCAACGATGTGGCTTAGGCACACACAGTTGCGGTAGGCCACGCTGTCCGACACCAGGGTAGCGATTGCGTGCAGACTGTAGAACCAGCCGCGGGTCTGGTCTATGGCTTCACAAATGTAGTCGGCCGGGAAGTGCTGGTCGAAAGTCTGTTGGTTCTCGAACGGGTAATGCCATTGGGCGTAGGACATGGCACCGGAATCAAACCAGCAATCGATAACTTCCGGCACACGTCGATATTGCCGGCCGTTATCCGGGTGATTGAAAATGATCTCATCCACTGCCGGGCGGTGCAGGTCGAGTGCCTTAAGCGAATGCCCGCACAATGCCTCGAGTTCCGCCAGCGAACCGATGCAGATGAAATCTCCCTCGCCGTCAGTCCATAGGGGTAACGGCGTTCCCCAGAAACGCTCGCGTGACAAAGCCCAGTCGACGTTGTGCTCCAGCCAGTTGCCGAAGCGCCCGTCGCGGATGGTCTGCGGCACCCAATTGATGGTTTGATTGAGCGTGACCATACGGTCGCGGACGGCGCTGGTGCGGATATACCAGGCGTTCTTGGCGTAATAGATAAGCGGGTCACCAGTGCGCCAGCCGAAGGGATAGTTATGTGTGTAGCTTTCGGCCTTGAAAAGAAGGCCTCTTACGCGCAACAGATCGATGATGACCGGGTCGGCATCTTTGAAGAATTTTCCTGCGACGGGGGTGACCTCTTCCTTGAAGTAGCCGTCTAGGCCGACCCCGTGAATTACTGGGAGGCCATATGCCTGGCCCAATGCCAGATCATCTACCCCGTAAGCGGGTGCTACATGGACGACGCCGGTGCCATCGGCAGTGCTGACGAAATCGGCCGGCAACACCCGGCAAATCTCACCTGGTGCTTCAAGGTAATTAAACAATCGCTGGTAATTCAGGCCGACCAGTTCCGTGCCCTTGACTCTTTGTAAAACCTTATGGGGGCCCTCCCCGAGAACGGCCTCCATGAGGGCCTCAGCCAGGATCAGGGTTTCGCCCGCGTGATCGACAAAGACGTAGTCGATATCCTCGCCTACGGCCAGCGCCAGGTTGGCGGGCAGTGTCCAAGGCGTGGTGGTCCAGACCAGGAAGGCGGCGCTGTCATCAGCGAGGCAGAAGCGGACCATTACCGAGGGGTCCTCGATTTCACGGTAGCCCTGCGCTACCTCGTGCGAGGATAATGTTGCACCGATCCGCGGGTCGTACGGCACCACCTTGTAATCCTGGTAGATCAAACCCTTGTCCCATATGATCTTAAGCAGGTGCCAGACCGACTCGATGTAGTCGTTGTTCAGCGTGTAATAGGCTTGGTCCAGGTCTACCCAGAAGCCCATACGTTCGGTCATTTTCTCCCAGTCACCAATGTAGCGCAGCACTGATTCACGGCAGCGGCGGGTGAACTCGGCGACACCAACTTCGGCCTCGATTTGTTGCTTATCGAATATGCCGAGTTCTTTTTCTATCTCGTGCTCCACTGGTAGGCCATGGGTATCCCAGCCGGCTTTGCGCGGTGCGTGGAAGCCGCACATGGTCTTGTAGCGCGGGTAGATGTCCTTGAAGGCGCGGGCCAGCACGTGGTGGATGCCAGGCTGCCCATTGGCCGTGGGCGGGCCTTCATTAAAGGTGTAAAGTGGTTGTCCCTCGCTCTGTGCCAGCGTGCGGGCAAAGACCCGTTCACTGCGCCAGAAATCGAGAATGCGCTGCTCCAGTGTAGGTCCGTGGTAACGGCTATCAGCAGTCCTGAAGGTCATTTTGTCCACCTTGGCGGCGTAAAAAGCCCCGGTTGCCGTCATCGCGGCATCCGGGGCGACTCGAATCGGCTGGGGGCAGAAGATTCGCGCGCGGTACCACCCGGCTTCACCGCGACCCTTTGGTGGTCGTGGTCTTAAAGGCAGGCATGCTGCCCGGACCCGGTTTCGGGGGTCAGCCGGTTGAGCCTACTGTGCCAACCGGCGGTTCGGTCAACGGCTCAGGGGTGATTTTTACCGGAGTCCGGCCGGAGATTTCACCGTCCCCCGGTCTCTTTTCTCGCGGGCGCGCCTGGCTACTCGTCCCCGTCAACGCCTGGTTCGCCGCAACAGAGCGCAAGGCCCTGTCGGCGACAGTGGGCGCAAATCTACTCTGACGACCCGCTGGTGGCAAATCTCCGCCCTCGCATGATCCCAGGGCAGTACTGGTTTCTTCATTATCGGGTACGGCAGTAGACTCCCGCATGCATGAGCCTGATGCCTCTTTCCCCATCGACAGCAGCAGCCCGCCATGATGGCCCGGGCCCAATACGCCGGTGCTGATCGCAGAGGCCGTAGTACTGGTGGTGTTGCCGGTTTTCGGCGTGGTAGTGCTCGGCTACGTGGTTGGTGCTCTGCGCTGGCTGGATCGGGCCGCCGTGCGCGGCTTGTCGTTGTACGTTTTCAACATCGCTATCCCATTGCTGCTGTTTCGCTCCATGGCGATCGTGGACCTTCCCGACAGCGTACCATGGCGATATATCGCCGGTTATTTCGGCTGTGCGCTCGTTTTTTTTGGCTCTTGCCTGTGGCTGGCACGGCGGTTGTTCAGCCATACACTGGCCGAGTCGGGCGTGTTCGCTTTCGGCTGCAGTTACGGTAACTTCATACCGTTGGGAATACCGTTGGTGCTGACAGCGTTTGGTGAACAAGCCGCGGTACCGCTCTTTATGATGGTGGCGATACAGGCGCCGTTGTTCTTTCCGCTCATGATCGCAGTGCAGGAGGGCGCCCGGCAGGGTAGTGTGGCCGGTGTGGCCGTGGCGGCCGCTCTCAAAGGCGTGGTTGCCAACCAGTATCTTGCCGGTATTGTGCTGGGGGCACTGGTCAACTTTGCTGGGGTTTCTCTGCCCGGCCCCGTCGACGATATTCTCGCTCTGGTGGGCCGTTCAGCCGTGCCCTGCGCCCTGTTCGCGCTGGGTGCGTCGCTCAGTTACTACCGAATCAGTGGTGCGCTGCCGGCTGCGGTCACCATGGTAATGATCAAGAACGTGGCCTTACCACTTGCGATCTGGCAGATCGCCGAACGTTGGCTGGGGCTCGAGCCCCTGTGGCAGGCAGTCATGGTGCTGATGGCTGCGCTGCCCGTTGGCATCAATACCTACCTTTTTGCCGAGCGCTACGACAGTGCTGTGGCAGTAGGGGGTACCGCGACGGTTTTAAGTACCGCCGTATCCGTGCTCACGATCTCGTTAGTGTTGGCCTCGCTGAAACTGCCGCTGTAGCGAAGTTTGCCAGGCTGGTGGTTTTGTCAGGGCCGGACCGGGATACCGGCGAGCGCCTCTAGGTGCGTGGCCACACTCTGGGCCAGCGCGTCAAGGTGATAGCCGCCCTCGAGCACGGACAGCAAACGGTTATCGCAGTGCTTGGCCGTCATCTCCAGCAGCCGCTCAGTCATCCAGCGGTAGTGGTCGGTCGAAAGATCGATGTCCCCCAAGGGATCGGCCTGATGGGCATCGAAGCCGGCCGAGATCAGGATAATATCGGGCTGGAAGTGGTCGATAGCGGGTAATACTTTTTCGTTGAAGGCCTGGGCATAAACTGCATCTCCGGCACCAGCCGGCATTGGACAGTTGAGGGTAGCTCCCTGGCCACTGCCACTGCCGTTCTCGGTGCGTGCACCCGTACCCGGGTAATGCGGATACTGGTGCAGGCTGATGTAGAACACGTTTGGATCGTCCTCGAACAAGTGTTGGGTGCCGTTGCCGTGATGCACGTCCCAGTCGAGAATGAGTATTCGCTCGAGGCCATGCTGGCGTTGCAGATAGCGGGCCGCAATAGCAATATTGTTAAAAAGACAAAATCCCAGTGCCGCATCCCGCTCCGCATGGTGGCCGGGTGGCCGGACCAGAGCAAAACCATTGTCGCATGCGCCGCTCGCGATCTGATCGGCCAGCACCAGCACGCTGCCCGCGGCTAACAGGGCAATGTCATAAGAGCCGGTACTGATGGCGACATCGGGAGTATCGAGGTACGGTAATCCCCGCGCACAACTGTCCTTTGCCCGTTCAAGTAACGCGCTGTCGTGCACCGACCGGAGCCACTGCGTAGCACACGCCTGGGCGTCGAGTTGCTGCAACTGCCCGAACCAGTTCTGCGCTTGCAGTAGTTTCAGCGTATGAGACAGTCGTGCTGGCCGCTCGGGGTGGCCGGCGCCGGTATCGTGGTCGAGAAACCGCTGATCTGAGATAAAAGCCGTGCGCATGGTATTCATGGTGGGCTGGTATTCCCTGCTCGGGGTCGGCGTTACAATGAGCACTTAAATATGTTGATTGCTAAGCCACCGCGTTTTGTTGTCGTGTACCCGTCAGGGGCTACGGGAGATTACCATCGTGGGTGCTTTGGCCCCACCGTGCCCTGGCCAGGGGCCTGGGGCAACACCTGAGCGTGGTGTGGTTCGCCGCTGTTGCGCTGCTGGCCGCTTACCTGTTGCGGGCTCGGGCCTGGCCGCTCAAAGCCGCTGTCGGTAGCGCCCTTGATCGGCCGGCGCCGGGCGTACCCGCGGCGGTGGCTGATTTTACCGTTGCCACCTATAACATCCATCGCGGCCGCGGGCTGGACCGGCGTGTTGACCTTGTCCGCACTGGTGCAGTGCTGGCCGGTTGCGACGTGGCCGGGTTGCAGGAAGTACAAGGCCCCGAATTTTGGTCGCCCGGGAACCAGGCCGAGCGGTTGGCGCAGTTGCTGGAGTTGGGTGTACATTTTGCGCCGACCCGCCGGCGGGCGTTTTTTCCACACCGGGGTAACGCCCTATTGACGCGTTTTCCGGTGAGTCACTGGCGGCGTCAGCCACTTTTTCCCAATACCGGGAAGATCTACCGTAACCTGGCCGTCTACCGCATGCACATAGGTGGTCGCACCGTGTATGTGCTGAACAGTCACTTGTCCCGGCCGGAGCGACAGCGGGCGCCGCTCGCGGCCGTGATCGATGCTTTTTCCCGTTACTACCCGGCCATCCTACTGGGTGATTTCAACGCGGTTGCCGATCATCCGGCAGTGCTCGAGTTGCTGCCGCCGGACACAGTCGATGCATTGGCACTCGGCGGGGTGGATAGCCAGCGAGTGGACTGGATCCTGGTGCGCGGGCTTAAAGTTAAAGCAGCTTGGTCGGCATCGGCGGGCCCATCCGACCATCCTTTTTTTGCTGCGCGCCTGACCTTCGATTAAGCGTTATCTGGCTCAGTTACCGTTGACGAGGCCCGCCTTGCGCAACTGTTTGATGGCGCGGGCTTTAATCTCTGGTTGTTCCCGCCAGTTCTTCAGCCAGCGGGTGCAGTCGCGCTTAAAGGCTCGCTCACAAGCGGTTGCGCTGGTGTGTGTTTGTACGGCATCGAGGTCTACGATTACCGGGCGGTTGTGTACCAGCAGGATGTTGGTCGCTTTCAGGTCACCGTGGGACAGGCAGTTTTGACGCAGTTGCAGCAAAATCCCGGTGATTTCTTCGAGGATTTCATCACATGCGGCAGGTTCGGAGTCATCACTCAGGACGCTGGCACAGGTTGGCCCCGCAACGTGCTCGCACAAGATCCACGATCTGCTCTTTAAGCCCGCAATTCGCTCCTGCACCCAGCCCACCACCGGTGCCGTCGTTATACCGAGTGCTGTTAGCCGTGGGGCGAAATTCCAGCAGTTCTCGGCTCGCGCCCGGCGCAAACTACGGCGCAGTGCGTGCCAGGTGTTTTTGGTGTTGTAGCGCTTGAGAACGAAAAGGCGGCCGTCGAAAGAAATCACCCCAACGGTGCTGGTATGGTCCGATTTGAGTACTTCGCAGTCCGGGTCTTCGAGGGCATCATCGGGGTGCGCCAGCACCTGGCGCAGCATCGGTGAATCGTAGCGAGAGAAAAAACAAAGCGCGAGTCTGTCCTGGTGGTGAATTGTGACGTCCGCTGAAAGCAGCGCGTAAGTGCTCTCATCGCTCACGGCTGGGTGCGCGGCTCGGGAAGGGGTTCTGTGTCTGTGAGTGCGATTGGCTCAGTAGTGCGCTGTTGTTCGGAGCGGTAAAGCTTATAAGCGCGTTTCTCGACGCGACGCCAGAAACGACGGTCCTGCGACAGTGCCAGGCGTAAGTCGGTTTTCATGTAAGCCTTCATGAAGCGAAAGAGATCGCGCCGGGTTAGGCCAAGATCCATACTGGAGAAGTACAAGCCGGCGACGTCCTTTACCTTCCATCGATCTCGTGTGCGTCGCCGTACCAACATGCGATGCAGGTCGATGACGAACAAGTGGCTGTCCCTGGTCGACAACTGGCCGTCGGCAAAGCCTGGTTGCAGCAAGAAGTGGCACAGGTAAAAATCCCTGTGGTTGGCACCGTTGCTGTGTAAGTACTGGGCCGTGTGTGCGAGCCGCTCGATCAACCAGCGCTTGAAGCGAATGTCGCTCGCTGTGCGCGGTGGGTTTCGCTGCCAGGGCGCGCAGAACTCTTCCAGGCTTTTGGCGTTGGTGATCTCGTCGGTAATAATGAAAGAGTGACGGCTGGCCGGGCTGCCGCTGGTGGTGCCATAGCCGGCGATATGCAGGGTGTCGATGCCGGTTCTCGCTTTGATACCCAGGCGCTGCAAGTGATGTACCCCGTGCCATTCGTTTTTTGCGCCCACCACCGGCAGACGGAAATACGCCAGATTCTTGATGATCTCGCGCCAGCCCACCCCGGTGTGGGTCTTGAGGAAATAAGGCTTGCCATCGTATTCGAAACGTACAGTCTTGCGCCCAGGGGCTTCGCGAAATATCTCGCCGCTGATCTGCATGACGCCATCGAACTGACCGATATTGGTGAGGTCCTGGCGCAGAAACATCCAGGGCTCTTTGGGCGTAGGCGAGGCGGGGATCGTGACCGCGTTTTTGTTCTCGACCAGTTGTTCGATAGCGTTGACCGCAATCGGTGGCATCTGGTAAAGGGCGGGATCAGCCCCGTAGCGCAGGCCATTGATCGACCACGATGCCCGTGGCATCTTTTCCAGCATTGCTGCCAACTGATGGTTGAGTTCAGCCTGCGCAAAAGGTGAGTGCAGTACCACGCCGGCATCAGCCTGGGTGATGTGACTGGCGTAGCCACAAACGTCGGTGGCAATGACCGGCACACCAGCCGCAATGGCCTCGAGCAGGATGGTACCGGTGTTCTCAAAGTCAGCAGGGTGCACCAGCAGATCACCGGCTGCGAGCAACTCGGGAATGTCTTTGCGGCCGCCGAGGAAGCGCACCTTGGGCGCAATACCCAGTTTGCGGGCCAGGCGAAGATAAGTGCGGTCCTGGTCCTGGCCAATCACAGCCAGGTGGCTGCGCTGGTACAACGGCTGTGGCAGGCTGGCGAGTGCGCGCAACGCCCGGTCCAGCCCCTTGGTCTTAAATCCGGAACCGATGAAGAGCAGCAGGATATCGGTATTGGCCACGTTTAGTTCCCGCCGCATTTGCGCCCGGACCAACTGTCGATCGTTCACCGGTTTACGGTCGAAGTCCAGAGTCGGTGGCAGCAGATAAAAGCGTTTTTCCGGGGTGCCGTGCCACTGTTGGTAAACGCTTTTTTCGCGCTCCGACAGTGACAGAATCAAGGTGTTGTTATTACGACCAAAGACCGCTTTTTCGAAGGAGCCGAGGTTTTGATAGCGCGGAGTCAGGCGGTAAAGGGGTGAGAGTAGGCCGTATTCTTGCCTGGTACGGCCAACGTAACAGAAATCCGCGCCATAGTAGACATCCAGGTCCGGCATCTTGTTAAAGCCTACCACGGCGTCGAAATGCTCCTGGGTTAGCACTTTTTTGAGCCTGGTATAGAAGCGCCGATTCTGGACGTGGTTACGGCTGTCGAGAGCGCGCCGGCTCAGCACGCTCAAGGTGATGCCCTCGGGTCTTGACCCTTCCCATTCCGAGACAAAAACGTGGACGTCGTGTCCACGACTGCGGCACTCATGCAGGATGCGCAGGAAATCCCGCTGCAGTCCACCGTAGGGAAAGTATTTGAAAAGACAAAACGCTAACTTCATAGCCGCGACCCCATGTTTGTAGACAGAGGCTTCCGCATACAGGCAGGAGATATTTTACCCCTTCTGCCGCGGCGGTCGGTTGCCCCCGCGTTCCCATTGCCAGGCACTGCTACAAATTAGCTCGAGGTCATCGTACTGGGGGGTCCAGTTGAGGGTTGTGCGTATAGCCCGGTTGTCGGCGACCAGGCGGGCCGGGTCCCCGGCCCGCCGATCACCACCATCGATGTCAAAGTCGACGGCGCTGACGGCGCGCACGGTATTAAGTACCTCGCGGACACTGAAGCCGTGGCCATAGCCGCAGTTCAGCACCTGCGACCGGCCGCCCTCGACCAGGTAGTCCAGGGCCTTGAGGTGCGCGGCCGCCAGGTCCTCGACGTGAATGTAATCACGAATACAAGTGCCGTCCGGGGTATCGTAGTCAGTGCCGAAAATCTCCACTACCGGCCGCAGACCACAGGCTGCCTCACAGGCCACCTTGATCAGGTGCGTTGCCGCTGGTGTCGCTTGGCCCAGGCTACCATCGGTGCGCGCACCCGCTACATTGAAGTAGCGCAGCGCAACGTAACGCAGCGGCTTCACCTCCTTGGCCTGTTTGGTTGCGGCCACATCAGCGAGCATCCATTCAGTGATCAGTTTACTGCGGCCATAAGGGTTGATCGGGCAGGTCGGGGCATCTTCCGCCACTGGCACTATCTCCGGATTACCGTAAACGGCGGCGCTGGAAGAGAAAATGAATCGTGACACACCGGCGCGCCGACAAGCATCGATCAGGTTGAGCGAGACAACCACGTTATTGCGGTAATACTTGGCCGGATTGGCAACCGACTCGGGTACCACGATATAGCCGGCAAAATGAATGACCGTATCGATCGCTGCCGCCTCGAGCAGCGCCGCCATAGCATCGCCGTCACCGGCATCAAGTTGGTGAAATGTCGCCTGCCCGGGGATGGCCCAGCGATGGCCGCTGTAAAGTGTATCCACCACGGTAACTTGGTGGCCGGCATCAATCAGCTGGCGCACGGTATGGGAGCCGATGTAGCCGGCACCGCCGGTCACCAGTACCTTGAGGGGGCGTGAACTCACGGGCGTGTTACTGTGTCAGGGATTGCCAAATTATATCTGTCTGTGCTCAAGCGCCCGGTGCATCCTGGATCCCCGGCAGCGCGGCCACTGCGGCAATCACTTGTTGCGGTAGCAGTTGCTCGAGGCAATCGGTATGGCTGAGCGGGCAGTGCCGGGCAAAGCAGGGACTGCAAGGCAGATCCAGTGAAATCGCCCGCGCCCGGTCGCTCAATGGCGGGGTATTCGCTGCACTGGACGAGCCAAAAATGCCGACCACCGGCTGGCCACTGGCGGCTCCGACATGCATCAGGCCAGAGTCATTACTTACGATGGCCGTTGCCGCCGCTAGCAAGTCGACTACCTCGAGCAGGCTGGTGTGGCCACTGAGATCCAGGCAGCGGTCGCCGGTTTGCTGGTTGATGTCCCGTGTGGTCGGTGCATCGACTTCAGAGCCGAGCAGCCAGACCTGCCAGCCCTGGCCCAGAAAATGGCTTGCCAGCGTTGCAAAATGCCGGCTCGGCCAGCGCTTGGCCGGCCCGAATTCAGCACCCGGACACAGCGCTAACGCCGATGCCGGGGATACCGTCAGCCCCAGGCGCTCGATGATTCTCGGAGCCTGCTCCGGCCGAGTAACCAGCCGTGGCAACGGATTCGAGGACGCAGGCGGGCTGCCTGGGGGTAGGCTCAGTTGTACGAAACGATCTATCTGGCGCGATAGCACACCTTGGTCCAGCACCCGGCAGTCATTGACCAGACCCCAGCGCGGTTCACCGCGATAGCCGCTGCGCGTCGGAATGGCGGCAAAAAAGGGCAGCAGCGCGGCCTTGATCGAACCGGGCAGTACGATGGCCCGGTCATAGCCCTGGCGTCGCAATGAGCGGCCCAGGCTGTAGCGCTCGCGCAACTGCAGATGGTTGTGGCGAAAAGGTGTGTCGATTACCACATCGACTTCCGGCATGCGCTCTAGCAGTGGCGCGGTGACGGCCGGGGCGGCAACCGACACGGTACCGCCGGGCGCGCGCGCTTTGAGCACCTTGAACAAGCTCTGGGCCATCACCATGTCACCGATCCAGGCAGGACCCACGACCAGGATATTAGGCTGGACAGTCATGCAAAGCTCGCGCCCGGGCCGACCGACTTCATCGGCGTTGTCTCGCCGGGGCGCTCAGGAGGTCGTGCCGCTCAGCAGGTAGCGGGTGCCGCAGTACGGGCAAAGTGCTTCACCAGCCGGTTCGATCGGCAGGTAGACCCGCGGGTGGTGGTTCCACAGGCTGGTGTTCTCGCCCGGGCAGCAAAGTGGCAGGTTGGCAGCCGAGATCTCGCGGGCCCGGGGCACCGCGGCCGGGCCGGGGGTCGGGCTGTCGGACACGGCCATCGTTTTCCCCTGCTCAGACGGTGGTTAACCAGGCACCATGACGCTCACTACGTCCCTGCACGCAGTCGAAGTATAGCGACTGGATGCGCTCGGTAACCGGGCCCCGGCTGCCGTTGCCGATCGCGCGTCCGTCGAGTTCACGGATGGGGGTGACCTCGGCGGCAGTACCGGTAAAGAAAGCCTCGTCGGCGATATAAACCTCGTCACGAGTGAGGCGTTTTTCTTGCAGCTCAAGGCCGAGTTCTCCGATCAGCTGGGTCACGGTATCGCGGGTAATACCCTCCAGCGCGGAGGTGAGATCCGGCGTATAAACAACATTGTCTCTGACGATGAATATGTTCTCCCCGGTGCCTTCCATCACATAGCCCTCGGCATCGAGCATCAGGGCTTCATCGGCTCCGGCAGAAAGAGCTTCCTGTAAGGCAAGAATGGAATTGATGTAGTTGCCGCACGCTTTGGCTCGGCACATGGTGATGTTGACGTGGTGGCGGGTAAACGACGAGGTTCGTACGCGGATACCGTTTTTCAGACCCTCATCGCCCAGATACGCACCCCATTCCCAGGTGGCGATGGCAACATGGGTCTGCAGCATGTCGGCCCGTATGCCCATACCTTCAGATCCGTAAAATGCCAGCGGCCGGATGTAGGCGCTGGCAAGACCGTTATCCCGGACTACTGCGGTCTGCGCATCATTCAAAATGTCGGCGTCAAACGGGATACGCATGCCGAGTATGTGGGCAGAGCGAAACAGCCGCTCGGTGTGATCTTGCAGGCGGAAGAGCGCTGTGCCATGGTCGGTTTGGTAAGCGCGCACACCTTCGAACACGCCGAGCCCGTAATGCAGCGTGTGAGTCAGTACATGGATGCTGGCATCCCGCCAGGGCACCATTTTGCCGTCAAACCATATGGTTCCGTCACGGTCTGCAAAAGACATTGATTGCTCTCGTCATTTTCTCGCCGGCCGTGTGCCGGCATTTCGAAAGGATTGGATTATTGCAAAACCTCGGCTTTGGCGACAGCGTAGTCAGGACAGGTCAGAGCATGGCGCGCACAGCGCGCACGGCATCCCGGGCATAAGGTTCCAGCCGCGGGCCAATCTGTTGCCGGTCGATCTCCGGACCGAGGATGCCGACCCCTACCGGTTTCATAGTCTGGAGTTGCAGGTCGATAATGGCGTGGATGACTGCCTGCGCCATCACCAGGCCATGGCCGGTCTCGCCACGCTCGATGATCCCCAGTGCCACGGCACCATCGATGTCGTCCCGGGCGAGTAGGCGCTTGAGCGCGAGTGGTTGCTCCATCGAACCCGGAACCCAGACCTGCTCGGTCACAGCGAGGCCACAGTCACGGGCGGTAGCGAGCGCCGCCGCGAGCATGGTTTCGCACTCGCTGCGATGAAACGAGCCAATAACCAGCGCAATAGCGGGTTCGGTGGGCATCAGGGATCGAGCCGAGAAAACAAAGGGCAACGGATTCTAGCTTATCTGCTGCTATTCAGACCTGGGGTCGGATCAGCGGAGTAGGCCCGCATTGGGCGGGCCATCAATCTAGTGCGCGTGTATCGCCCAAGTAATGTTGCCATAAACGGCAGACCTCGTGCCGTTCAGACTGGCATGCTGCGGCCGCAATCAGTGGTGGTTCTTCCTGTAGTTTGAGCGCGTTCTCGCGGGCGAGGTAGTGTTGCAGGATTCGGGTCAGCGTCTGAGCATCGCCAGGCTCGATCCTGCCGCTATCTGCAAGCTGGGCAAATATGGATGCATTGCTGCGCTGGTTGGCTAGGGCGGGATCATCAGATGCCCAACGCAGCACCAGGTACTGGCACAGAAACTCGATGTCCACCAGCCCGCCGCGGCCTTGTTTTAGGTCGAACAGGTCGCTGGCTGGTGCGCTATGGGCATCGATCATGCGTTGACGCATGTCTGCCACTGCGCTACGCAGTGCCCTGTCGTTGCGCGGTCGGCACAATATCCGCCGGCGTATGGTTTCGAAACGCTCGACCAGTGACCTGTGGCCGGTCACCATCCGCGCCCGTACCAGCGCCTGGTGCTCCCAAGTCCAGGCGTTTCCCTGCAGGTAGTCCTGGTAGGCATTGAGTGGGGAGACCACCGTGCCAGAGCGTCCGCTAGGCCGCAGGCGCATGTCGATCTGGTACAGGGTTCCGGCCTGGGTGCGGATAGTTAGTATATGGACCAGGCGTTGCACTAGGCGGCCAAAATAGTGGCGTCTGTGGGCGGCACTGGACGCGCTCTCCCCTTGCGGTTGATCGTAGACGAAGACGATATCGAGGTCGGAGTTGTAACCCAGCTCCAGACTGCCGAGTTTGCCGTAGGCGACGATGCCGATATCCTCTTCGCCGCTGGCCGGTGCTGCCAGGGTCAGGCCGCTGCGCGACAACACCAGGGCTTGGTCCAGTACCGCTTCAGCCAGGGCACATAGTGCCCGGGAAACGGCCTCCACCTCGAGCAGGCCGGCAACGTCTGCGGCCGCGACCCGCAGGCTGTAACCCTGGCGGTACTCGCGCAGCAGGTCCATGGCTACCTCCAAATCCTGGCCATCGACCTGGCCGAGCCTGCGACCGAGTTCACCGTTGATCGCCCGACGCTCTTGTAGACGGAAACTGGATATAGGGTCGAGCAGTTCGTCCAAAATCACCGGGTGCTGGCCGATCCAGTTACTAATCCAGTTCGAAGCCGTGATCAGGCGCACCAGTTGCTCCAGTGCGAGTGGATTCTCGGCCAGCAGCGAGAGGTAGGCGGAACGACGCCCGATCGCCTCAACCACGGATACCAAGCGCGTCAGTGCGATGTCGGGTCGCGACTCGCGGCTACAGGTGCGCAGTGCCAATGGCATCAGTCGATCCAAGCGTTCGCGCCCCTCGCGTGAGAATGCCTGGTAGAACCGGCTGTTGTGCATGCCTACCAGTACCCTGGCGATGTGCTCGGGTTCGGTGAAACCAAGCGCTGCCAGGGTGGTGTTGGCGTCATCGGTGGCCAGAGTACCGTGCCAGAGATCCGTCAATTCACTCTCAGGCCCGCCCGCTTCCTCTACTTCGGCGCTCTGGCGCAACACTTCCCGGAAGCCGGCATGCACTGCGTCGGTGACCATGCGCAGCCGGGCGCTGAATTCGACATCCGTGTGGTAGCCCAGCGCCAGGACGATGCGTGCTCGGTCCAAGGGGTCTGACGGTACGGCATGGGTTTGGCGGTCGTCCACTGCCTGCAGGCGGTGCTCCAGGCGGCGGAGAAAATCGTAATTGCTACGCAGCAGTTCGCAATCAGCGTGTTTGAGAATCTCGGCCGACTCCAGTTGGACAAGCGCCTGCCAGATACTCGGGGTCTGCAGGTCCGGGTTACGGCCGCCGTGGATTAATTGGTGCGCTTGCACGATGAACTCGATCTCGCGGATGCCGCCACGCCCCAGCTTGACATCGTTTACTCTGTCACGGCGTAAAAGTTGGCGTTCGATCAGGCTTTTCATAGAGCGGATAGCTTCGAAGGCGCCGAAGTCCAGGTACTTGCGGTAGACAAAGGGCTTGAGGTTTGTCAGCAGTCGTTCGCCTGCGGCGATGTCCCCGGCTACCGGCCGCGCCTTAATCAGGGCATAGCGCTCCCAATCGCGGCCGTGGGTCAGGTAGTAATGGTCGATGGCGTCGAAGGACAGCGCCAGCGGGCCACTGTCGCCATTGGGCCGCAGCCGCATGTCGGTGCGAAAGACGATGCCATCAGCGGTCTGTGCCTCGAGCAGGGCGATGAGGCGCTGACCCACCTTGAGAAAAAACTCATGATTGCTGATGGGTTGTGGGCCGCAGGTGTCGCCGGCCTCACTGTAGGCAAAAACCAGATCGATATCGGAGGACAGGTTAAGTTCCCGCCCGCCGAGTTTGCCTAAACCCAGCACCGTCATCTGCAGGGGCTGCCCGCTTTGCTTGCCGATGGGTTCGCCGTGCCGAGTCACCAATTCGCGGTGGGCACAGGTCAGGGCCACGCCGATTGCGGCATCTGCAAGCTCCGATAGGGTAGCGACAACTTCCTCGAGGGGTGCGAGACCAGCGAGGTCGCGCCAGCCGATACGGGCGATCTCTTGTTGTCGCACTTGTCGCAGTTGCTGCGTTAGCGTCTCCTGGTCGTTTGTACTCACAAACTGGATGATCGACTCGGTGATTTCGCCTCGCTCCCGCGGCTGGCTGATGCCACCAGGCCCGCACAGGCAGGCCAGTAACTCGGGGAAACGGGCCAGGGTGCGGGCGATGAAGTCGCTGCAGGCAACAACTGGCACCAGCGAGCTAAGCGCTTGCCGACCGGATTCACAGGCAGCGGCCTGCTGCAGGGTTGGTTGTGCCGTTTCCAGCAGATGCGCAAGATGTTTTTCGGCCATTGGCCGCAATTCCTCGGGCAACTGATCAAGGTGATCGCTGACGAAACTAAGAATGTCAGTCATAAGGCGCGCTGTCGGGTTGGCGACAGGCGCCCGTGCCGGGTCCCGGGTCCGGCCGGGCACTGCGCTCGAGAGTCACTGCAGCAGCCGATAGGGTGTGGGATCGACGGTCGGTACCTGGCGGTCGATCATCTGGGCGATAAGTTGCCCGGTGGCTGGCGCCATAGACATTCCCAGCATATTGTGGCCAGCGGCAAGATAGAGGTTGGGCGCTGTAGGGCAGGGGCCGATGCGCGGTAAGCCATCAGGTGTCATCGAGCGCCAGCCGACCCAGGGTTGCTCCACCGGCTCTGTCAAGGGCTCGACCAGACAGGCCCTCGCAGCACTGCGCAGCAGGGCAACGCGCCGCAAGTCCACCCGCCGGTTGTAACCGGAAAACTCTAGAACAGAGCCCAGCCGACAGCCGCTGCGCATGGGGGTCACCACTACACCATAATCGACTAAATGCAGTGCAACCCGTGGACTGCAGCGTGGTCGTGGCATGGTGAGCGAGTAGCCTTTGGCCGGCTGTATCGGGACCTGCCAGCCGATCTCACGGCTAAGAAACGGAGTCATTGCCCCGGTGGCAAAGACAAAGAAATCCGCCTCGATTTCACCGCGACTGGTGCGAGCGGCGCAGGCGCGACCATCCCGAAACACCAGGCCCTGCACGCCGGTATGTTCCATGAAGCGGATGCCTCGACTGCGAAGTGATTGCCGCCAGCAAGCCAGCAGTCGATCCGGTCGCAGGTGAGCATCGCCGGGAAAGTACCAGGCACCAGCGAGCCCTGGCCGCAGCGCAGGCTCCATCGCTGCCAGCGCACCAGCGGTGACAAAGTGTGCTTCGATACCGTACTCTGTCTGCAGCAACTCGGCAGTCGCCGCAAAGCGTTGCAGAGCGTGGCTGCGCTCGAATACGTATAGCGAACCGCTGGAATCCCATTCGCACTCGAGCGCGTACTCATCGAGCAACCCGTCATAAAGGTGCCGCGATTCCCGCAGCAACGCCAATGCCGCATGGCCACTGTGGATCATGCGGTTACGACGGCAGTTGCCGCCAAAGCGCAGCAGCCAGCGCCACAGTGGCAAATCGATACGCGGAGCCAGGAAGAACGGCGCGTCGCCTTGCGCTAGGGCAGTGAGGGCTTGGCCGATAACGCCGGGTTGTGCCAACGGCAGTAGGTGGCTGGGACAGATGTTGCCGCAGTTGCCATACGAGGCTTGCGCGTATACTGGTCCGCGGTCTGCCAGGATAACGCTGTAGCCGAGGGTTTCTAGGAAGTGGGCGCAGGCGGTGCCAATCACGCCGGCACCTGCCACCAACACTTGCTGGCCCGGATGGCTCAACCCTGAATGCCCATGCAAAATGGGTCGGCTAGGTCGAACAGCAGGGTGGATTCCGCGTTGACATGAGCGGTGCCGGTGATGCGCGGGATTACCCGTTCACCCTGCCACTCGCCGCGAGCCTCGAAAATACTGCCAACGATACTCTGCTGGCGCCAGGTTTGGCCGGCCTGGAGCTGCCCGTCTGCCATCAGGCAGGCGAGCTTGGCGCTGGTGCCGGTACCACACGGCGAGCGGTCATAAGCGCCGCCAGGGCAGAGCACGAAGTTGCGGGCATCGGCACCGTCGTCGGCTGGGCCGAAAAGTTCCACGTGGTCAATCTCGCCACCGTCCGCTCCAGTAATCCCCTGTCGCATCAATGCAGTGCGGATGGCCACTGTCACCACCGTGAGGCGGGGTATATTGTCGTAGGCGATGCGCTCTGCATGATCTTTGGCCAGGAAGAACCAGTTGCCGCCCCAGGCCACGTCGCCACAGATGCGGCCCTCCTGGCCAAGGTCGAGTTCCACCCCCGCCCGGTAGCGGTAACTGGCTACGTTGGTGATGGTGACCCGGTGATGGTCGTGCAGCGTTGCCGTAATATTCCCGACCGGGGTCTCGATCAAGTGGTTGCCGGGCCTGATACGGCCGAGATGGGCCAGAGTCACGGCAAGGCCGATAGTGCCGTGACCGCACATATTAAGTACGCCGACGTTGTTGAAAAAGATGATGCCAGTGGCGGCTTGCGATTGCGCAGGTGGACACAGGATACCGCCCACCCAGACGTCACTGCCGCGGGGCTCGTTGACGACCGCCGAGCGAAAAGCATCAAATTGGTCGCGGAATACTTCGCGCCGCTCGGCCAGGCTGCCCGTACCGAGGTCCGGCCCGCCGCTGATGACGATGCGGGTGGGCTCCCCCCCGGTATGGGAATCGATCACCTGAACCCGGTCGAACGAATCCTGCATAGCTGGCAAGGGGGGTTTTACTTGGTTGTCGTTGGCTGCCTTGAAGCAGGAGCCGTGTCAGGCGCCGGATTATGCGACTATAGCGTGAATTCCGGTAGTCCGATGTGGTGCCAGAGGTCTGTCGCCGAATGAGAGCCCGATGAGTGACCTATCCGATTTTCAGCCCCGTGCGAGCCGCTTCGCCGTAGTTGGCCATCCCGTGGCCCACAGTAAGTCGCCACAAATACACCAGGCCTTCGCCAGTCAGTGTGGCCTCACGCTGGAATACCAGGCCCTGGCCCTGGAGCCAGACGGCTTTGAACAGGGTCTGCGCAATATCCGGGCCGGCGGCTTTGCCGGAGTCAACGTTACCGTGCCATTTAAGCAGGCAGCCTGGCGCTTGAGCGATCGTCTCAGTGAGCGGGCCTGCACCGCTCAGGCAGTCAATACACTGTCGTTTGAGGACGAGGCCATTGTCGGAGACAATACCGACGGCGTGGGTTTGCTGAGGGATCTGGAGCAGAATCTCACCGTCACACTGGCCAGGTCACGGGTGCTCGTGATTGGCGCCGGTGGTGCGGCACAGGGTATCTTGCAGCCGTTGTTGACGGCAGGCCCGGCCGAACTGGTCATCGCTAACCGCACCGGAGTGCGCGCTCAAGAGCTGGCCATGGCATTCGCAGGCGCAGGCGACACCAGCGGCGTTGCTCTCGAGGATTTAGCGCAGACCGCATTTGAGATCGTGATCAATGCCACCTCGACCAGCCTGGCCGGTGAGGTGCCGGTGTTGCCCCAGGGCCTGTTTGCTCCCGGCGCGCTCGCTTATGATCTGGTTTATGCCAACACACCTACCGCATTTCTGCGCTGGGCGCACGACGCTGGAGCAGGGCACACCGCGGACGGGCTCGGGATGCTGGTCGAGCAGGCTGCGGAGTCTTTCTGGATCTGGCACGGCCAGCGCCCGCACACCCGGCCGGTAATCGCCGCCCTGCGCGGCGCCAAGCTTTAGAGCGCGGTCAACCAGTCGCTGGTTTGGCGCGCTATCATGTCGGCGAGTGCGGTGACGTGATCGGCGCGGTCGTTGAGGCAGGGAATGTAATGGAAGGTTTGACCGCCTGCTGCGAGGAAGGCCGCGCGGTTTTCCTGATTGATCTCTTCCAGGGTTTCTAGGCAATCGGCGGAAAAGCCGGGACAGATCACGTCCACGCTGGTGCTGCCAGCCCGCGCCAGTGCGATCAGCGTCTGGTCGGTGTAGGGTGTAAGCCAGGGCGCTTTACCGAAACGGGACTGAAAGGTTACTTGCCAGTTGTCTTCAGTGAGACCCAGACGTATGGCCAGGGCGCTGGCTGTGGCAAGGCATTGGCCTTGATAAGGATCGCCCTGCTGACGGTAGCGTTCGGGGGTGCCGTGAAAAGAAAGTAGAAGTTTGTCCGCCTGGCCGTGAATGGCCCAGTGTTCGCGAACCGATGCGGCCAGTGCATCTAGGTAGCCATCGTCCAGGTGATAGTCCCGGACCAGGCGCAAGGATGGCAGGTTGCGCCAATGCTTGAGGGTCTGGCCGACAGCGTCATAGACCGAACCAGTAGTTGAACACGAGTACTGGGGATATAGGGGCAATACCACGATGCGGTCGGTACTGGCGTTCGCCAGGTGTTCAAGTACTGCGTCAATGGAGGGTTTACCGTAGCGCATGGCAAACTTTACCTGGAATTTGTCATCGTAGCGCGACAGCAGCGCCGCTGCGATCCCGTTGGCTTGTTTTGCCGTGATACAGAGTAACGGTGCGCCTTGTTCCTGCCAGATTCTGCGGTAGGCTGCTACGCGGCGACGCGGCCGTGTGCGCAAGATTATGCCGTGAAGAATTGGCCACCAGAACAGGCGGGTCAATTCCACCACACGCTGATCATGCAGGAACTGCGCAAGGTAGCGGCGCACGGCGCTCGGTGCGGGCGCTTCCGGTGTGCCCAGGTTAACCACTAGCACACCGATCCGGTGCTCGCCGGTGTCTTTGAGGCCGCTGCGGTAACGCACGATGCTACTCAGACAGCGTGTGGAGCCGGCGGCACATGCTGCCGGCCGAACTCGATCATCCGCCGGATAGAAGTCCCGGCCTGTTGTCGGATAGCCGAGTCAAGGATCACCTCGTCGGCACCGGTGCGCAGGACCCGGGCGAGCCGCGGCAAGTCGTTCATCTTCATCCATGGGCAATTGGCGCAACTCTCGCAGGTTGCGCCCTCACCGGCGGTTGGTGCAGCGATGAAAGACTTGTCCGGTGCAACCTGCTGCATTTTGTGGAAAATGCCTTGTTCAGTCGCGACGATGAAAAGCGATGCGTCCATCTCGCGGGCAGCCTGGATCAGTTGACTGGTCGAGCCCACAATGTCGGCCAGTGCGATCACCGAAGGTGGTGATTCCGGGTGCACCAACACTTTGGCTTGCGGGTGTTTCTGCTTCAACATAGCCAGCACCTCACCTTTGAACTCCTCGTGCACGATGCAGGCGCCATCCCATAACAGCATGTCAGCACCGCTCTGGCGGTGGACGTAATCACCTAGATATTTATCTGGGGCCCAGATTAGTTGCTCGCCCCGCTGCCATAGGTGGCGGACCAGTTTGAGGGCGATGGATGAAGTAACAACCCAGTCGGCCCGCGCCTTGACCGCTGCGCTGGTGTTGGCATACACCACCACAGTTCGCCCGGGATGCGCATCGCAAAATGTGCTAAAAGCATCCGCTGGGCAGCCTTGGTCCAGGGAACACTCGGCCTCGGGCTCTACCACCAGTACCCGTTTTTCTGGACTCAATATCTTGGCCGTTTCGCCCATGAAACGTACTCCAGCAACAACCACGGTGCTGGCGGGGTGATCCATGCCGAAACGGGCCATTTCCAATGAGTCAGCCACGCAGCCGCCAGTTACCTCGGCCAGGTCCTGGAGTTCGGCATCGACATAATAATGAGCCACGAGCACAGCGTTTTCCTGCTCTAGCAACTGCTTGATCTCCCGGCCTAGGTCCTGGCGAGTACTCTCATCGAGTGGCTGATGGGTGACGGCGCGAGCCCTCGCAGCCAGTTGCTGGATGGGTAGCGTGTCGCTGTGTGGTACGTGGGAGTTGGACATCATGGTTCGGGCCTGTCGGGCAAACCGCTAGTTTCTTTACGTTTGTACGGCTACGGTTTTACCAATCGGCCATAGTATATATACACTGGTTGGACCCGCGCTCGGGCTGGAGAAAACAAAGCCAATGCATTGGATCATCCTGGGGGCTATCGCGGTGACATTGATAGTTGCCGCCGGCCGTCACCCGCGTTTCGCTTTCAGTTTGTTGGCTATCTTATTGGCATTTACCTTCGTCATGTATCAACTCATTCCCGGCGAAAGGGAGCGCGGTGTGGTAATGATTTCCTTAGCCCAGGTACAACTGTCCAGTGTGATGATTACCTCTGGCTATGCCGGCAGTTACAAACTGGCCGGTCGTCTGCACAATTCAGCAACGGATGTTGCGCTGGTCGAAGCCACGCTAGAGGTGAAACAGCGCGATTGTTTGCCAGCTGACGCCTCTGCCACTAAAGACTGCAGCATCATCGGCCTGGCCGCACCACGCGTGGTACTGGCTGTACCACCCGGCCAAGCGCGGGACTTTTCAGTGCAAGTGTTTTTCCCCAGTGCGCGACCACGGGGAAAAGTACGCTGGGAGTACTTGGTGACGCAGGTCCTCGGCCGCCGCCATAAGGGTGGGGACTGAGTGCTAAGCCGGTACAGCAAAGTTTAGCGCCGTGCAGCGCTGCTAAAAGAAAAGAGGCGACGGTGATAGCCGTCGCCTCCTGAAAGATGTGGCCTTAAACTGCCGGGCCGATGCCCGGTAGGCCGTTGCTAATTAGCTCCGTTAGGCTTTACTTCCGGCGAGCCTTCTTCTTGGCTTTCTTCCGGGTAGCCTTCTTCTTAGTGGCCCGTTTCTTAGTAGCCTTCTTCTTGGCTTTCTTCCGGGTAGCCTTCTTCTTGGC